>ULLS01029643.1_pt1 | contig 16751 bp, 16 predicted proteins | sample 1951471 | NCBI WGS metagenome assembly ULLS01 (sample SAMEA4835532, study PRJEB28245) | human gut metagenome | biome: gut microbiome; material: fecal sample | place: Denmark | collected 2008 | reverse complement strand
GGCTTGAATAGGCAACGGCCGTTTCTCCAATCTTGTCCGCTTCCAACATGGCTTTATGGGCAAAATTGCCCGTGTCGGCATAGGCACCGACTTTCCCTGGCATCAGGAAGTTCATAGGGATCATGGAAAACTGCAGCGTACCGCCTCCACCCATAAACATGACGCTCCAATTATCATCCAGATGCAAAAGGGTCTTGATATCTTTCTGTGCTTCATGGTTGATGTCTTCAAAAAGATCAGAGCGATGACTAATTTCCATAACAGACATACCACTTCCCTTATAATCAAGCAGTTCTGCTTGGGCCTGTTCCAATACAGGCAGCGGGAGCATGGAGGGTCCTGCACCAAAATTAAAGATTCTTCCCATCTTGTTCATCTCCTATCAAATGAATGGTCATGGCATCCCGCAGTTTTGGCTCGAACCAAGTTGATTTGGGCGGCATGATCAGTCCCGCGTCGGCAACGCGGATGAGTTCTTCCATAGTCGTTGGATACATGGCAATCGCAGCCATAAAGGCGCCGCTGTCTACGGCATCCATAAGACCTTTCAGCCCTCGGATACCGCCCATGAAATCAAGACGGGGATCCTTTCGAGGATCCTTGATGCCCAAGATTGCCGAAAGGAGAAGGTCCTGGAGGATGCTGGTATCTAGGCTCTTAATGGGGTCAGCGGCATCATACGTGCCTTCTTTGGCCGTGAGACGCCGCCATTTGCCGCCAAGATAGAGGCAAAATGTATGGGGAACAGATGGTTCAGCAGGCCGTGTCAGGTCCTCCACGTCAAAAGAAACACTCACTTTCTTCAGGAAATCTTCCGCCGTAAGTCCGCCCAAGTCGCGAATCAAACGATGATAAGGCAGGATATGAAGCATGGATGACGGAAAGATAACTGACAGGACATAATTGTATTCCTCGGTTCCCGTCTGACCTTTTCGAGCGCCCAATTGCTTGGCGACTTGATAGGCTGCTTCACAGCGATGATGGCCATCGGCTATATAAAGCTGCGGGACCTGCCTAAAAAGACGAGTCACTTCCTGGACCTTCAGCGGTTCATTCATGACATACAGGGTATGACGAACTTCATCTTCTCCGGTAAAGTCATAGGTCGGCGTATGGTTTCCCATATAGTCCAACAGGAAAGCAGAAAGCTGTCCTTTGCTCTTGTAAGCAAGAAAAACAGGTCCCGTTTGGGCCTTGGTCGCTAGGATATGCTGAACCCGATCCCGTTCTTTCTTTTCCCGCGTAAGTTCATGTTTGCGGATGACCTTGTCTTCATATTCCTTAAGTGAAGCGACTGCCACAAGGCCGATCTGGATATAAGGACCCATTTGCTGCCGATAAATATAGTAGCAGGGTGTCGAATCTTGGATCATCTCCCCACGACTGATATACGTCTCCAGGTTTTCCCTTGCTTTTTCATAAACCTGGGGATCATCCTCCGCAATAGATTCCGGCAAAGCCGCATCTGAACGGGTCACTTGCAAAAAGCTCAAGGGATTTTGGCGAAGCATGTCCCGGGCTTCTTTTTGATTCATCACATCATAAGGCAATTCAGCAATCTTACAAATGAGTTCCGGAATGGGGCGCAGAGCCCGAAACGGTCTGATTTCTGCCATATTATCTTCACTCCTATTCTTTAGCGGTCAAGAAAGAGGATAGGGTCTAATTAAAGGAATCCTAGGCTCTATCCGAATAATTCAGGTTCTTTTTGCAAAAATATCCGACAAAGATATTATAGCATAAGAGGAACTTTTCCTTCAAAAGACCTTTCAACAATTAACTTATTAAATATAATTCATTTATTTTTTTAATGCAAGTAAAATTTCTTTTTGTATTTCTTAGACCACACAGATTTCCTTCCTCTCAAACAAAATCGTAAAGTGTTTCATTCGCTTTGTTTTTCTGCTCATGTATTCCAAAAAGGCCTACCCATTCTCATAGGCTACACGGTCCTGGGGTTCGCCTGCAGCAGGCTTGATCAAAAAGCAGGACTCATGCCGGCGACCCTCTTTGCCATGAGAATCCCTATCTATGGCGACAGTCCCGAGTTCATTGGTATGGCCATGATGATGGGGCTTCCTTCTTATCCATCATTTTGACGGTCTTTGTCACCAGTCTTCGAAACGCTTTGTTTACATCAGTCCTGGCCCCCTATGTTCGCAAGAAAAGCGGGATCTTTCCCCCCCTTTTTGCTTATGGACTGACGGATGAATGCTTTGCCTTCAACCTAGTAGCTGTTAAGGGTAATGAAGACGGATCACCGGAGGAGGACCAAACAATCAACCTCATCAGTATGCTGGACCGGTCCATTTCCAGTTCCTTAGGCTGCTATTTAGGGATCTTTCTCCAACTTGTGCCTGGCCCTTGTTTCCTATATCCTTACGGCCATGTTCCTTGGCATCGGGTCAAACTATATGGGTTCACGGATCCTTGTCACGGCAGGCATTGCCTCCGGTCTCATATCTGTCTTTTTTCAACGTTCATTCCCTTCAAGCTGCACATCGTTCTGACAAACCTAATAGCCTCCATTTCCTTCACTGTCCTTACTAGGAAAAAGGAGGCACGCCATGAATGATTTTTGGGAATCCTTCCGTCTTGCTAATAGCTACACAATACCTATGCAATGGGTGCCATCTTTGCCATGGCCCTTGCCACGTTCCTGCCCCGCTTCTTTCCTATGGTACTGCTCAAAACCCGCACACTTCCCCTTTGATCTACCAAGTGGCTCCATTTTGTCCCGCTTGCCATTTTGGGATTTTGGTTTTCCCCGATCTTTTATTAAAAGATGGAGCGATCTATCTTTCCCTTGACAATATTCCCCTGTTAACGACCCTCTTCATTGCTCCCATCGTCATTCGGGCAAAGTCCTTGGGAGCTGCTACCATCTGCGGTGGTACGGTCTATTATATCCTGCAGGAATGGCTATAAGATAACTCAAAAGGCTATGAAGATGCAATGACACCTTCATAGCCTTTTGAGTTATGACTTCAGCATACGTCCTTTTTGTTCCAGGTTCCTGACGGTCTTAAGCAGTGTATCCCGGATGCGGGAAAGACCAATTGTTTCAAGGCGCGCTTCCGGCCCGGATAGACTGATGACATATCCCTTCTGTCCCAAATGAAGGGGCACAGCTACAGCCGCCACGCCTTCGTCAACTTCGCCCCGGGAAACAGCATAGCCATCCTGGAGAATAGCAAGGAGCTGATTTTTGAGGATCCGCTGCTTGGTCTTTTCTGTAAAGAGCTCCCCAATGAGCGTATCCCGAAGGCTTTCATCCTGCATAGCAAGAAGCATCTTACCCGACGCACCAATATGAAGGGGCACGATATACCCCTTATGGCCCATGACAGAAAGGCGGTGCCGGGACTGAACCATATCCACGCAGACACCTTGGTGCCCAAGAAGCGTCGAAACGACAACGGTCTCATTAAAGCAATCGGACAAATCGTTCAGGGCTTCTGTAATGAGGTCCTTTACGGTATTGTGAACAGAAACAGCGGAGGCGACCATGAGGATTCCCGTTCCGAGTCTGTATTGACCGCTTTTTTCGGACTGTTCAATCCAGCCGGCATGCTGCAGGGTTCGCAGAATCCGATATACAGTCGTCTTATGCAGGGAAAGGGCCCTGCTGATTCCCGTAAGGGACAGGGATTCCCGACGCTGGGCCGCATAAAGTTCAAGAATCCTGACTGCATGCAGTACCGAATTGACATAAGGGGAAGAAGATTGATCCACCATGAGCAGGCTCCTTTCCAAATAAATCATGATTTTTCCTCATTATAGAAAATCGTCATTTGTCTTGTCAATGATTTTGTTTCATTATAGTGTCTATATTGCAAAATCGTGTCCAATTTCATTGACTTCCCCTGCGCCACTTCCTATAATGAGAGCACAGCAAAAGAAAGACCTGCGATGCAGTTAAAAGGAGCATGATGAAATATGGATAACTATAGCCTTCAAAAACCTCTCAATATGGCCCCTACAGGGATTGCGACCTTTGCAAAAAGTGACCTGGCAACAGATATCTATCATCTGAATGCTGATGTTGCCGTCCTTGGCGCCCCCTTCGATCTGGCTATCCAAGGCCGCACGGGCTGCCGTCTTGGCCCTCGCGGAATCCGGTTGGGTTCAACCCGCTTTACCTACAAAAAGGGCGGCACCTATGATTCGGAACGCAAGCAGTACTATATGGATGCCAGACGTTGGCATGTTGTAGACTGTGGGGATGTGGACTATATCCCCGGTGACCTCAAAGGCACCATGGCAAACTTGGAAAGTGCCGTTTCCATTATCCAGAAACAAGGGGCCCTTCCCGTTGTTCTAGGCGGTGACTGCGCCGTTGACTTCCCGGTCCTGCAAGGTCTGGAAGGCATTGGGTACTTTGATATCGTTCATATTGATGCTCATCTAGATTGGACCAAACCTCTTGACGGTCAGAAATTCTTTAACGGCTCCCCCATGAGAAATGCCGCTGGGCTTCCCTATGTGGGACGAATCCTCCATCTGGGTGTCCGCGGCATTGGCAGCAGCGGTCCCGATGATTTTGAAGAAGCCCGCGAACATGGAGATCAAATCTATTCCTGCCGCGATGTCCGCCGCTTGGGCATTGACCGGATTCTCAAGGAATTTGGGCTTGCCAAACAGTTTGTCGTATGTTTTGATATCGATGCGATGGATGCCGTTTATGCGCCGGCTACGGGTTCCCCCATGTTCGGCGGTTTCAATTACGATGAAGCGGTCGATATCCTTGAAGCCATTGGCTCGTCAAGCGACCTCAAATGAATTGTCATGACAGAAGTAGCCCCGCCTTTTGACGATATCGGAGGCACGACGGGATACCTCGCCGCCCGCCTGATTTCTGACCTCTTGGGCTTTGCCATGAAAAGGAAAGAAGCCCTTCGCTGACGAAAGGAACCTGCCATGGACCAGAAGCATTCCTACCATTCCGGCAAATGGATCACCCTTATTGGGTTTTGCACGGCCATGGAAATCATCCTTGCCCGGTTTCTCTCCCTTCACACATGGAACTTGAAGATTGGACTGAGTTTCCTGCCTGTCGCTGCCGCCGCCCTTATCGGCGGCCCCCTTGCCGGCGGCCTGACAGGCGCCTTGGGTGACCTCATCGGTGCAATTCTTTTCCCCGTAGGGCCCTACTTTCCCGGCTTTACACTCTCCTCCTTTCTCGATGGCTATATTTATGGCCTGATTTTTCGTCGCAGCCTAAGCCGAAAAGCCATCCTGCTTGCGGTCTTCCTTACCCAAATCGGCGTCAGCCTCGTCCTCAACACCTACTGGCTGAGCGTACTCTTCCACACACCCATGATGAACCTGCTGTATCCCCGCCTCTTCCAGTGCGCGGTCGGCGTTGTCACAAAAACGGTTCTCCTTTCCATTGTCCTGCCGCCTCTCAAGAAGCGTCTCTCCCTGCTTTGATTGACAAGCGGGCACCAGAAGAAGTTTTTCTTCTGGTGCCCGCTTTTTCATGACAAAAAAGGACCGTCCATCGGCCCTTTTTAGGCTCTTTTAGTCTCTTTTATCCGCTTTTTTAGACAAATTTCTTGAGATTCGTCATGCTGTGAAGGCTGAGGGCAATGGTCGACCCATTGTGCAGCAGTGCTGTTGTCGCTGGAGGCAGGATACCGGCTACACCAAGGGCAATCAGCGCGGCATTAAAGGAAACAACAAAATCATAGTTGAAATTGACACGCTTCATGAGCAGGTTGCTCAGTTCCTTTAGAACGATGAGCTGATGCAAGTCGCGGGCCGAAATGGTGATATCGGCAATTTCACGGGCAATATCAGCCCCTTCGGCAATGGCAATCCCAGCGTCTGCTTCAGACAAGGCAGGGGAATCATTGATACCGTCGCCTACCATGACGACACGGTGTCCTTCGGCCTTGGCGGCTTTGACGAACTGAGCCTTTTCCTCAGGCAGGACTTCCGCGTAAAACCGATCAAGCTCCAACGTCGCGGCTACATTTTCTGCTGTCCGTTTGCTGTCTCCCGTCATCATGACAAGGTTCTGGAAGCCAACGCGGCGCAGCGCCTTCATGACCTCCACAGCTTCCGGGCGCAAGGGATCGGAAATGCAGATGATGGCCATAAGGACCCCGTTCAATGCCATAAAGACATGGGAATAAGCTGGGGAACGGCTTTCGAACAGGTCTTCCTGACCCTCCGGGACACGGCAGTGCTCATCTTCAAAGATGAAGTGATGGGACCCGATGACAATCCGTTTGTCCCCGACACGGGAAGCAATCCCATGAGCTACGATGTATTCCACTTTACTATGGAGTTCATCATGGGTGATGCCTTCATCGGCAGCTTGACGCACAATGGCATTGGCCACAGAGTGGGGAAAATGTTCTTCCAGGCAGGCGGCATAGCGAAGGACCGTTTCCCGACTGTAACCATCAAAGCAAATGACGTCAGCAACCTTCGGCTTGGCAAGGGTCAGTGTTCCCGTCTTATCAAAGACAATGGTATCCGCCTCTGCCACCGCTTCGAGGAACTTGCCACCCTTGACCGTGATCTTGTAGGTACTGCATTCACGCATGGCTGACAACACCGCCAGCGGCATGGAAAGTTTGAGCGCGCAGGAAAAGTCAACCATGAGGACCGCCATGGCCTTCATAACATTGCGCGTGATCAGATAGGTCAGGAGGGTTCCGCCTAGGCACCACGGCACAAGACGGTCAGCCAAATGATTGGCCCTTCCTTCGAGGTTCGATTTAAAAGCTTCCGAATCCTCGATTATCTTAACGATTCGGTCAAAACGAGTATCCCCCACCGTTCCCGTCACCCGGATGCAGATTTCCCCATCTTCCACAACGGTTCCAGCAAAGACTGTTCCATCGACGGTCTTACGAACCGGCATCGATTCACCTGTCATGGAGGCCTGGTTCACGAGGGCTTCACCGCCCGTCACCAACCCATCAAGGGGAATGGTGCTTCCCATCTTGACACTGATGACATCGCCCTTTTCCACTTCGGTTAAGGGCACTTCGATTTCCGTTCCATTTTCAAGGACCTTCCATGCGGTATCCACGTTAATGGACATATGGGAAGCCAGATCATGAACGGATTTTTTTAAGGTCCACTCTTCCAGGATATCTCCAATTCCAAGCAGCAGCATGATCGATCCGGCTGTACCAAGGTCGTTTTGAAGCATAGCCGCCGTAATGGCCGTTGCATCAAGGACCGGTACATCGAGTTTGCCTGAAAGAAGGCTCTTGACCCCCTTACGGATAAAGCCTAGGGTGTGATACCAGGCACGGAGCATGCGCACAGGCATGGGCAGGAACCACTTACAGGCAAAATGACGCGTCACATGGGAAATCAGACGATTGCGGTAGGTCCGATTGAGGATCAGGGCATCCGCCTGATGCTTGCTGGACTTTTGGAGGCCCGGATCATTGGGGTCAAGATAGGCCAAGGTGTCCAAAAGAATAGGACGAAGAGAAGCCCTCTTGTCCGGAGCAAAGGTAATCGCAACTTCGCCCGATGCACTGTAAAGCTTAACCTTGTAAACTCCACTGATCCTTTCCAGGCGGGAAAGGATCACAGCGCCCTGCCGGGCATCAAACCCACGGAAGAGGACTCCTTTAGCGGACAAGCAGCGAACATGGATCCGGTCCCGGACCTCATGAATCATTTGAAATTTCACGATTGTCCCATCCTTTCTTCCTAGGAAATAGGGGTTTAGGCCTTATCTTCCACAGGTGTCAAGGCGTCTTCTTTAGCCTTCATTTCAGCAAGTTCCGCTTCTTCCCGTTTACGATTTTCTTCCTTGGCTTGGGCCACGATGTCATCAGCCTGGGCATTGAGGCAGGCCGCACTTTTTTCAGCGCATTTCTGTATGCGCAGGGCAGCAGCCGTCGCGCCAACGGCTGCTTTTTTCATGCATTTGCTCTTGAAAAAGACACGGGCCGCAAGCCCCAGAGCAGCACCGCTCACAACCATACCAACATGCATCCAATCTTCTCTTTCCATAGATAGCACCTCTCTCCAAGATAATATACAGCTAACTCATTAGGAGATTCTTTAGTTTTGAATCTCTTTATCTTGTCATTATAGCCTTTTCTTTCTCCTGAAACAAGCCAAAATCTTGATGATTCTTACGAGAAACTCTAAACGTTCCTCAATTTTTGCTCATCTCCATTACATTTTATTGCAATAATTCATGTATTCTTTATTGTTATATAAATTAGGATTAACTAACATGTATCCCAAATAAAAAAAGACCGCTGCAAAAAGCAGCGGCCAAACGAAAGCTCTTATTTAACGGCAAAGGCCTCAATTTCCACAAGGGCACCTTTAGGAAGCGCCGCTACCTGGAAGCAGGCACGAGCCGGACAAACACCTTTGAAGAATTCCCCATAGATTTCATTCATAGGTCCAAAGTCCTTGATATCCGCAAGAAGGACCGTCGTCTTAACGACATCATCAAGGCTGCAGCCAGCTTCAGCAAGGATATTCTTGACATTCGTCAAGGATTGTTTCGTCTGGGTGACGATATCATCGCCAGCAAACTCGCCCGTCTTAGGATCGATAGGAATCTGACCGGATACATAAACCGTCGTTCCGGAAGCTTCAATCCCCTGGGAATAGGGTCCAATCGCGGAAGGGGCATTTTTGGTAGCAATTTCTTTTTTCATGAAAAGTTCCTCCAATCAAGTGATAATATAGTTGTTTCTTTCGTTACCCAATAGAATTATATCACGAAAATCAAGATAAATCTCCTCTCCATCTTTCCAAGTATGGTACGCACTGCCATGGGTCATGACGCGGATCATACCGGCTGCGGTCTCAATGCGGTAGTCAACAGCATCCCCCATATAGAAACGATGCCGTACCGTCCCCTTAAGCATCCCTCCGTTCTTGGAAAGGCTTACATTTTCAGGACGAACAGCAATAATGCCATCTCCTTCAGGAATTCCCGCCTCATTAGGGAAAGAAACGGTAGTATTCTTGATAAAGGCCCTATCACCCCGCATCGCAGCAGGTACGAAATTGACAAGACCAATAAAATCAGCCACCATCTTATTGGCAGGATGGGTATAGACATCAAAAGGGCGTCCAATCTGCTGGATTTCGCCACCATTCATGACGACAATGCGATCACTCATGGTCATGGCTTCTGATTGATCGTGGGTGACGTAAATAACCGTAATGCCAAGCTCTTTTTGGAGTGTCGAAATTTCAAAGCGCATGCTTTCCCGGAGCTTGGCATCAAGATTTGAAAGAGGTTCATCCAAAAGGAGTAGGCCAGGATGTGCAATGAGCGCACGAGCAAGAGCCACGCGCTGCTGCTGCCCGCCAGAAAGTTGATTGGGATAGCGTCTTCCATACTGGTCAAGGTGAACCATCTTAAGGGCTTCTTCCACACGGCGGTCCCGTTCGGCCTTGCTGACGCCCTGGATTTTCAAAGGATAGGCTACGTTTTCTGCGACCGTCATATGGGGCCAAACAGCATAAGATTGGAAGACCATGCCTATATCCCGTTTTTCCGGTGCCATAAAAAGTCCTTCACTTGCACTGGAAACAACAGTATCCCCCAGGATAATGGAGCCTTCCGTGGGACGTTCAAAGCCGGCAATCATCCGTAGGGTCGTCGTCTTGCCACAGCCCGAAGGTCCTAGGAACGAGATGAACTCCCCATCTTTCACGTCAAGATTGAAATCTCCCACAGCCGTTACATTTCCAAAACGTTTATAAAGATGCTCGAGTTTGACTTGAGACATAATTTATTTTCCTCCTTGCTAAATGGCAATGTGCCCTTTTGACACTTTGTTCAAGATGAGGTTCCCCACCATAACAATGATGAGAATGATAACAGACATAACCGAAGCATTCTGCGTATCAGCATAGGTCTGCAGTTCGTAAAGAAGGACACCAATGGTCTGGGTATCACTGCCATAAAGCAGATTCGACATGGTCAATTCATAAAAGGAAGGCATAAAGATGAGGAACCAGCCCGCTACAATGGAAGGAGCAATAAGCGGCATGATAATATCCTTACAAATGCGAAGCCAGCCCGCACCAGAGTTCAGCCCTGCCTCTTCAAGACTTGAAGAAACCTGGCTTAGGGAAGCGGCAATGGTACGAACACTCATGGTCATATACTTCACAAGATAGCTGACAATGAGGATCCACATGGTGGAATAAAGGTTTAAGCCGTAGTTACCCGAGAAGGTTATGATGAGAGCCAGTGCAATAACAACGCTGGGCGTACTGCCGCCGACCATCACAAGCAGATCTGGGAGACTGCGCCCCTTCACGTGCGTTTTAACCGATAGATAAGCCACAAAAAGGGAAAGGATCGTGCCAATCGTTGCAGCAATGAAAGCATACCCCAAAGAGCGCCAAATGCAATCGAGATACTGACTGTTTTCAAGAACCGGTATCCATGCGTCAAAGCCAAAATTATCAAGACTAAGGCCTTTGGACATGCTCACCATGAAGCTTGTAATGACAATGGATCCTAACGGCAGGATTACGGCTATAAAAGCATAGACGGCTACAAGAAAAGTAGCAAGACCTTTCCATTTTCCCAATTCCACCAAGGCTGGCCGGGTGCTTTTTCCGCCAATGGTCGTATAATCCTTGCGTCCCATGAACCAAGTCATGAAAAAGAGCAGACCATTGGCAAGAATCATAAGCGATACGGCAAGGGTTGTCGCATTGCGGATACCGCTGTCGTTGCCCATATAGACGAAGGACACAATGCGCGTTGTCAGGACTTCAATGTTGCCTGGCATGCCCACAATAGCCGGGATTCCAAAAGCAGAACCAGCCCCAATGAAGACCAAGAGGCCGCCGGCGAGGATACTCGGCGCCATGAGCGGCAGTGTCACATCCCACAGGACACGAAGCGGCGAAGCGCCGGAAACGCGGGAAGCTTCTTCCAGTGTGGGATCCATTTTTTCCATGGCACGGGAAATGGTAATAAAAGCAAAAGGGGAATAAAAGAGGGTCAAGACCCAGATAAGTCCACCTTCCGTATAAATATTAAAAGGGGCCTTGCTCAAGGAAAAGATGGTTTTCAATAGGGCATTGAGATATCCTACATCAGGATTAAGAAGCTGCGTCCAAGCAATGGCCCCAACATAAGGGGGAATCATATAACTGGCAACAAGGATGGTTCGGAACTTTTTTCGTCCCGGCAAATCCGTTCGGCCGATAAGCCAGGCCAAAGGAAAGGTTATCAGGACGGAAAGAATCATGACGAGAATAGAGATTTTCGCCGTATTGGTCAGGGCCCTCATATTGACGGCCTGTCCATAGACAGTAAGATAACTCGACACGTCCAGGTGTCCATCAACAACAACGCTGTCGATAATAAGTACAGCCAGAGGCAGTACAATGAAATAAAGAAGGATGAGGACAGATAGCGCAATGACCATAAACTTACTGTCAAGGCGCGGCATTTGATATCGTTTCACTGTAAACTCCTTTTCCGCTTGAAAAAGCGGGGAGGCCAGAGGATGTTCCCCAGCTCCCCGCTCACAGTCCGATGGCTGCGGAAGGTGATCTTTTATCTATCGAGGACGCGAGATCGGAATTCTTCCTTGATTTGGGCTTCATTCTTAGTCAGCTTATCCCAATCTACCTTAATGGCATTCTGGAGCAATTCCTTCAGCGTATGTTTGGATCCCTGCGGTTTTTCCACATCATCCCGGACCGAATACATCCAGCCAGCAGTTACGGCTTCCTGACCTTCTTTGCTGAGCCACCAATCCGTAAGAGCCTTGGCACCGTCTGGATTCTTTGTCGCTTTGAAGATGCCGATCGGTGAAGAAATGAGGATGCACCCTTCCTTCGGATACACAACTTCCAACGGTTCCTTCTTGGTCTGCTGGAGTTTCAGCACGTTTTCTTCCAAGATGATGGCAGCCATATATTCACCTGTGAGAAGTTTATTTTGGATGGCACTGTTGCCTTCTTCAACACGGAGTCCATTGGCTTTCAAACGATCAAAATACTCCCAGCCAAATTTATCAGCAAGGGCTCCAACAGCAACATAAGCAGTCCCGGACAGAAGCGGGTTCGGCATGGCAATACGGCCTTTATACTTTGGATTTGTCAAGTCTTCCCAGCTTGTCGGAATATCTTCCTTTGCAATCTTATCCTTATTGTAGGCAATAATCATATTGCAGACACGGACGGAAGTCCAAGCGCCATCCTTATCCACTTCCATGATATGATGTTTGATTTCAGGGGACTTGTAATCCAGAAGGAGACCCTTTTCCTTGAGATAGATATAATAGGATGGGTCAGCAACCATGAGGACGTCGTCGCTGATCTTGTCTGCCTTGATTTCCCCGGCAATCTTTGTCTTGATCTTTTCTGTACCGCCTTGGAACCAATTAACCTTTAAGTCGGGAAACGCCTTTTGAACAGCTGGTTTCACACGGGAATTGACGACATCAGGATACATGGACGTATAGACCATGACATTGCCTGAAACTTTCTTGCCGCCCGAAGCGGCTTCTTTCTTGTCACCGCCGCCACCGCAGCCTGCTGCAAGAAGGCTGCCGCAGGTAAGGGCAAGAGCTGCTAGTTTACACCATTTTTTCTTCATCATGTAGATTCATCCTTTCTGGAGTGGATTCCGCGGGGAGACCATCCCGCCTCGATTTATTTTTCTTTGTCAGCGTAGTAGGTAAAAAGCGCCTGCGTTCCTAAATCCCCCATTCCTTTTGCCTCGAGGGTCCGGTATTCCGCAAGGACCTGTTTGAGAACGGGCAGGGCAAGGCCCATCTTGCTCGCTTCTTCATCGGCGAGATTCATATCTTTGATGAAGTGTTTCAGGAAAAAACCCGGTGCGAAATCACCATGGACCATCTTGCTTCCAAAAGCATTGAGCTGAGCACTGCCCGCCGCCCCGGTGGACACGGCAGCTAAAAGAGTATCCAGATCAAGGCCCTCCTTTTTTGCATAGTTCAGGGCTTCACAAATGCCGCTCATGGTGCCGGCAATCATGATCTGGTTGGCCATCTTGGCATGCTGACCGGAACCAGCCGGTCCCATGTAGTTGATGTTGGTTCCCATCCCCTCAAAGACAGGGCGCATGGCCTGAAAATCCTCTTTTTCACCACCGACAAGGATGGAAAGGGTTGCGTTTTTAGCGCCCGTATCCCCACCTGTAACCGGTGCATCGAGGACATGAAGGCCAATGGCAGTTCCTTTTTTGCAGAGTTTTTTTGCAAGGGTTGGACTTGTCGTAGTCATATCAATGATATATTGTCCGTGGTGGGCACTATTAAAGATGCCCCCTTCTCCGAAATAGACCGCTTCCACATCTTTAGGAAAACCGACAATGGAAATCATGACATCGACCGCTTTGACGCAGTCAGCAAGCGTTTCATGAAGGGCAACCCCTTCGGATTCAAGGTCCGCAATCTTCTCAGGGTGCCGAGCATAGGCATGCATTTCATAGCCCTTTTTTCCAAGGTTACAAAGCATGGATTTTCCCATGATGCCCGTCCCTACAAAACCAATCTTCAGCATTTCCGTCATATGGAATTCCTCCTTTTTCCCCAGCACTTGACTAAGGAACACACTCATTATATATAATTTGAATCGCTATGGCAACGAATTATCCCTATAATTCTGATAATTGCATCATTCATCGCACTTTTTCCATTACAAAAGATGCCTATACATCAAAATTCTTAAAAACTCCCTGTAACATGGACACTGTGCTGATGATAACCTTTTTTTGTAACAAGCAGCCTTATTCTCCGTCTAACTTGAATGGAATAGTAAATTCGCCTTTATTTTATATTGCGTCCATTACACAAAAACAAATCATAGACAAAGTAGTAAATTATTGATACGATATAATTGATAATTCTGTATTTTATATCAAAGGAGGCCTTTTCATGACCAGCAAGATCCTGCAAGAACTTCTCAAGAGTACTGCTTTCCTAGGTGTTCTGCTCCTTATCGGACTCTATCTTCGAGCCAAGATTTCCCTATTCAGACGTTTCCTGGTTCCCGCGTCTGTCATCGGCGGATTCCTCGGACTTCTTTTAGGGCCTGAAGTCCTTGGTCTTACAGGCTATTCCCCCATATCCCCTGAATGGAACAAGACGTGGTCCCTGCTTGCAGGGATTCTCGTCGTTCCCATGTTTGCCGGGATTCCCTTGGGAAACTTCGTCAAGAAAAAACGGCTCGATCCTCAAGAAAACCGCAAAGAAGCCGCTAAGATTGCTATTGTGAGCGGCATTGCAAGCGGAGCCTTTGGCTTTCAGATTATCCTAGGCGTCGGACTTCCCCTACTTTTTATGGCCTTTATTCCCGGTCTAGAATTCTACAACCAATTCGGCTACGAAATCTGTCAGGGCTTTAACGGCGGTCACGGTATGGCCGGGGCCATTGGGAGTCTGCTCATGGAAGGAGGCGCCAGCTACTGGGAACTGTCCCAAGGCGTTCTTACCACCTTTGCCACGATTGGCCTGCTTGGCGGGATCCTGCTAGGCGTCATGATTATCAACCGCGCTGCCGCAAAAGGGGAAACGGCCTTTTTGAAAGGATCCGCCTCTCTCCCGACAGAAGATACCTATGGATTTACAAAGGAAATAAACAAGCAGGGACAAATGGGACGGGAGACCACCCAAAGTGCTGCCATTGAACCATTGACCGTTCACCTTGCCATTATCCTTGCCGACTGCGGACTAGCTTATTATCTGCGCGGCCTATTTGTCAAATATCAGATCATCGGACTTCAGGACGTACCTGTTTGGCCCTATGCCCTGCTTCTCATGTATGCCGTCAACTATGGCATTCAAAAACTGCATTTGGAATGGATGATTGACGTTAAAATAAAGAACCATATTTGCGGCATTTTTGCTGACTTCTCCATTATCGCTGCCATCGCCAGCATGCCGATTCGCGCCGTCTTGGATTATATTCTCCCCATCCTTGTCATTTCTGCGGCGGGCTTTGTTCTGGTCTACTATACGACCATCAAGATGTTCCAATATTTCCTTCCTGACAGCTATCCTTTTGAACGGGGCATCCTCAGTTTTGGCATCAATACCGGCGTCATGATGACAGGTGCCACGCTGCTTAAAATCTGCGATCCCAATTTTGACTCCCCTGTTATGACGGACTACTCCCTATCCTACGCCATCCGGCAGGTCATTGAGCTTGTAAGCACACCCATCATGTATGCTATCCTCGTTAAAGGAACAGCCATGGATATGCTGAAATTTGGCATCATCTATACCGTTTGCTGTTATCTGATTGCTTTTATTGGGAAAAAGCTCTATGGATCCCCTCGCAAGGAGAAGATGAGGGAAACCGTTCTGGCTGAGTGATTCTTTTTTCCATCCAAAAAGACCGCTGCTCTTCATGCAGCGGTCTTTGTTCTTTATCAGAAAAGGACGATTTCTTATGGAAGGAGGGCCTTGACCTTATCAAGAAAACTATCTTTCGCCGCCGACTTCGACGGTATTATGGCAAGGGTTCTCACAATGTTCCTAAGTTTCCGCCCGTCATCATTCCAATAGGCTTCCTCCTCCTTAGGATAGGAGGCCGTCAAGATATGGATGCGGTCATTATTGAGGAAGGTCCAGCGCAGGGTGTGGACCGTCACAAGGGGAACGCCTTCCTGTAGGATGGTCTTATCGTAGGCCGTAAAAAGATGTTCCACACCGTTTATGATTTCCGTCTTCATTGGGCTCCAGTTACTGTAAGTGACAGTATACCCATCTGGAAGGCCCTTTCCATCACTGAATTTGATGCCGTCCATGGTGGCTGTGCCAAATTCCTGGAGGGCCTTTTCATCCATACCTAGATTCTGTCCATACCGAGGAAGCTTCATAGGACTTCCCACGGTTTGAAACGTAATTCGCGCCGCATGGTTTCCGGCCTCAAGGAAAGCCGCTCCTTGATCTGTTGTCACAAGGACGATGCTTCCTTTTTTGGAATATTGGGCCCGATCCTTTTCAAGGAGGGCCTTTACATAGGGATCTGTTTCTTCAGCTTCCATCTTTTTCCGAATTGCTTCCGTTTCCTCAAAAAAAACGGAAGGAACCGAAAACCGGGCATCCGGATCCAATTTGACTTCAATCCAGCCCGGATACTGGACCGGCTCAATCTTAGGCGCTGCCGCTTTTTTCCCGCATCCAGCTGCCAAAAGAGCCAGGGTGCAAACAAGAAAAAGGAAGGGGCGCAGTAATTTTCTCATAGAAATCCATCCTTTCCATGCGTCATTATACCATGTTTTTCAAAACAAGGCGCAAAAAACCGGCCCCCCGCAGGAGACCGGTTGCGGTTCAAAGGTTATACAGCAAGGGAAAGCTGCTCATTTCCCAAGCCAAGTTCATCCCGTACATCCTCCCAAATAACCATACGGGCCTTTTTGAACCCATTGAAGGTCGTTGCTGAAGCCGATGTATAGGCACCGCAGACAGGAACAAGGAGCAAGTCATCCACTTCAAGGGGTTCGGTCATCTTGCCGCGGAACATAATATCCAAGGAATCACAGCTCGGGCCAGCAAAGGTTGCCGGGATCTTCTCCCCTTCCTTGAAGCTGATAAGCTTGTAGTCCCACTGATCGAAGATTACGCCGGAGAAGGTCCCATAAATACCATCATCGAGGAAATACCAGACCTGACCATTGCGTTCATTGACGCCAATGACCTTGGTAATAAGATTTTGAGCCGTGCCAGCCATATAGCGGCCGGGTTCACTCCAAATAATCTTATCGGAAAAGTCTTCCCGCAAGCGGGCTGCTATCT
>ULLS01007339.1_pt1 | contig 18105 bp, 11 predicted proteins | sample 1951471 | NCBI WGS metagenome assembly ULLS01 (sample SAMEA4835532, study PRJEB28245) | human gut metagenome | biome: gut microbiome; material: fecal sample | place: Denmark | collected 2008 | reverse complement strand
CGCAATTCGGATGAAGATGACCGCCGTTTCGCCTACCGCTGCATGATGCAAGCTCACCGAATGATGAAACCATCTCAGCCTAAACGCGGTATATCAGGTAGACGTTAAAATTTATTTATGCCTGACAGCCAAACTTTCACAGAAATTGATTAACTTTGTAATTGGAGAAACTATAAAAATCTGAATATGGCCGAAACGGTTTAAACCCAAAGGCAGCGATGCCGCCAAACCAATCAAATTCTGAAACTCCCAAGCAGTCGTTGCAGGCTCGGCCAGCCGTCAGATAACTGCCTCCGGAGTTTTGTTTTATATATGCCGGTTAATAAACATGCCCTCATAAGGTACCGAACGCTAGACAAATGTTTCAGCAACTTTGCTCGACGTTTCTACATTGAAGACTTGATACAAGCCTGCAATGAGGCTCTTTATCAGCATACCGGTAATGACAAATATTCGGACCCTCTCAATCCGGGAATTAGTAGGCGTCAAGTTTTGGTTGACATCGACTTCATGGAGAGTGATGCCGGCTGGGGAGCATTGATTGACAGGGTCAAAGATGGGCGAAGGGTTTATTATAGATACGAAGACCCGGAATACACCATCAACAATCAACCAATCACGGACGAAGAGATGGCTAAATTGCGGGAGACTATGCTTATGCTTAGTCGATTCAAGGGACTGCCACAATTTGAATGGATGGAATTTCTTCTAACCAATCTCGAAGATAAGTTCCATCTTAAAGGAGCTTCTGAATCTGTTATCAGCATGGATGGCAATGCCTTTGCAACAGGGATTGAGCATCTGTCGCCACTGTTTAATGCCATATTAAATAAGATTCCTTTGAATGTTCAATATAAAACATTTGAAGGAAAACAATATAATTGGGAGATACATCCTTATCATATCAAGCAGTATAATAATCGGTGGTTTTTGATTGGATTGAATAATGATGAGTATCAGAATATCACCAATTTGGCTCTTGATAGAATAGTACACTTTGAGCAATCGACAACTCCGTTTATAGAAAATACAATCATCGAAGACTTTGATGACTATTTCTTTGATATTGTAGGTGTTAGTTTTCCGCCGGAAGGGAAAGTCGAGAAAGTGCTTTTGCAGTTTGCTCCCGGACGTTTTCCTTATATCGTATCGAAACCGATTCATGGTTCCCAGAAAACAATTTCACCAAACGAGGGTTTAATATCTCTTGACGTTATACCAAATCGGGAACTTGAGTCTATCATATTATCATTTGGCGATGATGTAGAAGTGCTTGCTCCGGAGTCTTTAAGGAGAGCAATTGCATTGAGAACAAAGAGATTGTTCATGAAGTACAAATCTGCGCAGAATGACTGCACAGATAATGCCAATCTTTGCAGTGTCGTTAGAGAGGATGAGTGTTCAGAAAGCTCTTACGGCAGGGAAAATAAAAAAGTTACCACCGATGCAGAAACACTGCACAAATAATTCGTAAATTTGCAGTATGAAATCAATCAGCTTCAAAAATTTCCGTCGCTTCGCTGACTTCCCCGAATTCAAGTTCGGCGACATCACCATACTTGTCGGTGGCAACAATGCCGGCAAATCAACGCTTGTCAAAGCACTTCTCCTTGTTCTTGATAATCTCAAGACCATGCGCCGTGATTTCAATTCCGGAGAAAATATATTTGACAGCACATCAAATCCGGAGTTCAGATTTGACGAGAATACATTTCACGAGTTAAATATCAAAAACTTTAACCGTGCTTTGAACCGACATTGTACCGGCGAGGACCGAATCACATTTAACTTATGTGTAGAGCATCCTCTAACAAACGATACTTATGAATTTGAGATTGTCGTAAGTAAGTACAATAAGAAAGGAGAGGTTATAGAGTCCAATGATGACGCTCGTGGTCTTATTGACTTTATCAGGGTAAATAATATCACTAAAGGTATTCAATTTGATTTCTCATTCTCAAATTGGAATGGTGAAGCTCCTTACATGTACGTGCGCATTGTGGATGATGCTGCGAAGGAGATAGAAAGCAGGATTGAGTCCTTAAAGCAAGAAAAAGCAGAAATCACTCAATATATTAAGGAAATCGAGCCTCGACTCAATGAGATGTCTGTTTTGGAGCCTGGTATCATTGGAAAGCTCAATGACCGTAAAGCCGGGCTCAAAAAGATAGACATGGTTCTCAAAGAAGCATTAGCCGATAAGTCTAAGGCTAAGGATGTTGAGGCTAAAATTCCTTTTGCTCCGACTCTTGATCAATCATCAAAATATCTGATTCTTGACCTTATCAAGGATATAATAAGTTACGCCGGATATTCATCCACGGAGAAAAAGGGGTCTAAGGCATACAATGCTGAAGTTAGAATAAAAGAGCTTCTAAATGCATATAGGTCAAAGATGCAGGAAGTTTCAGAAGACATACGCTATCTCCTCGACTTCTTTGGTGTTGATTATATTCAGGCTCATGGTGTTACCCAGAAGACACTGTTCTCCACATCTGATAATACTGACCACATAGCCAAAACAGTTAAGGAATTCATGCAATCACGAGCTTGGCGAAATCAGCAGATTCGTCAATTTATCCGCGATTGGATGGAAAGATTTAAAATTGGGTATGATTTTAAGATTAAAGATGAAGATGGTGAAGCCTTCAAAGTCTTTATTCTTGAATCACCGGAAGATAAGTCCGGATTCCCTCTGGCAGATCTTGGCATGGGGTCTATCCAACTTATGATGTTGCTTTTCGCGCTTGCTTCATCAATTAAGCGTAACATCGGGTCTGTTTTTGGGAAACCCACAGTTGTCATTGAAGAGCCGGAGCAGAACCTGCATCCGATGGTTCAAAGCCGTCTTGCAGATCTTATATTTGATATAAATAGCAAATTCGGATTGCGGTTTATAATTGAGACTCATTCGGAGTACCTAATCCGTCGTTCTCAGGTTTTGGTTGCTGAGCAGTGCCAAAATGATTTATCATGGATTGCGAATAATCCGTTTAGGGTATATTACTTCCCTAATGACGGAATACCTTATGATATGGTATATCAAACCAACGGACATTTTGAAGAATCCTTTGGAGAAGGCTTCTTCGATGAGGCTGGCAAATGGACTCGTGAGTTAATGCGAAATAAGAGAAGATAAGGATGCTGGCGATATATACTACCGAAGACATCCTGACTGCTATATATCAAGATCAGGAGCATAGGTACGACGGCTGGTATGAGTTTATTACCAAGACCCGTCCGTCGCTTAACGTACTTTTGAAAGAGGGTACTGACTATGATGACAATGATTATAATCCGGTCTTTATGTTTCATAAGGATTTTGACATCGAAGTAGAACCGGAATATGCTGAAGATATTGAGGGTGAATCGTATCTATCACAGGTATCAGCACTTACAATTGACGACATAGCCAAACCATGTTCAGTATTTATTCTTGATGTAGATAAAGCAACAGCTAAATCCGTGTCGGATAAATATGGGGTTATATGCCATTCTCTTGAAGATACACCCGAAGAGAGTCCTCTCTTTATGGAATGTATTGAGAAGAATATTGAGAAATCAGAGAAAAATCGGGGTTGGCATGAACTTGTAAAAGACAGCACAAACCCAGCAAATGCAATGGTATTTGTTGACAGGTATTTGTTTTCAAAAGATAGCGGCGGAATAACATATCAAGATGGAATAAACAATGTTTATGAGGTCTTGAATCATGTGCTTCCCCAAAACCTTGGAACAGATTATCATGTCCTTCTTGTTTTCGATGCGTCTACACTCTCGGCAGCAAGTGGAGAAACATTCAAATCTATATCAGAAGACGTAAATAAGCTTGTGCCTAAATTGAAGCGATCATATAATATTGTAATCGAGACGGTTTCGATAGATCGTAATGATATGAACTATGATGAAACTCACAATCGTAGAATTTTATCAAACTACTTCATTATAAGGGTTGATCGTTCATTGAAAGCATTTAGGGCAAATAATAGCCTCTACTCCCAATCTCTTTTCTTGGACTGGGTAGCATCAAAAGGCGTAATTCGGCAGAAGAGGTCTGACGTGCCAGCTAAAGCTCTTTATAAGTATTTAAGGGAAGTTAGAGCTGCAATTGCGCAGATGAAGAAATCGGTCGGAAGCGTGCCCTTCTCAAGAAATGGAATTATAGAACCGATTACGACTATTCAAAATCGGTTAATACAAAATTCTTGATTGATGCAGTATGGCTGCACTGGTGGTTATTAACTTTGCAAAGTAAAACAGAAACATCCTCCACTATGATGGAACAGAATAATAAGAGACCCGACATAGGATTTGTGTGGCGCATTACTGATGATGTATTGCGAGACACGTTCAAAAAGAACGAAATAGGCGAGGTAATACTGCCTTTTGTGGTAATACGTCGCATAGATTGTATTCTCGCTCCGGTCAATGCTAAAGTGCGGGCTGCCTACGAGAATTTCAAGGACAAGGTTGCCGATGACAAGCTCGACCCGATTCTTCGCAAGGCTACCGGTGGCATGAAGTTTTACAATACCTCCCGTCATACGTTACTGTCGCTTACCGACGATGCCAAAAACATCGCCATCAACTTCGACAACTATCTCAATGGGTTCTCTCCTGAAGTTAAGGAGATTCTGCGTAATTTCCAGTTTGACAAAGTGGTTGCTCGTCTTGTGCGAAACGGTCTTCTTTATCAGATGATACAGGCTGTTTCCGGTCTTGATTTCTCTCCTAAAAAATACGACAACCATGATATGGGTTATGTTTTTGAGGAACTTATACGCATATCCAACGAGCAAAGCAACGAAACGGCCGGTGAACACTTTACACCGCGCGATGTAATCCGACTTATGTCGGCAATACTTTTTACTCCTGATAAGGAAGATCTCAATCGTCGTGGTATAATCCGCACGATATTTGATCCCACTTGTGGCACAGGCGGTATGGTAAATCTCGGTAAGCAGTTCATACGTGATATGTGTGACGCAGACTCGCAGCCTGTTATACTGACATTCGGCCAGGAACTCAATGAACAGTCATACGCCATAGCCAAATCCGAAGCCCTTATTACCGGCGAGGATGCCCGCAACATCCGATTGGGTAACTCCCTGAGCAATGACCAGTTCACAACCAACCGATTCCACTACATTATGGCTAATCCGCCATACGGTGTAACATGGAAAAAAGATCAGGCATTTGTGCTTAACGAGAGCCTCGACCCCAATGGACGTTTCTCGGCGGGTACCCCAAAAATTTCTGATGGTCAGTTGCTTTTCCTTCAGCATATGGTTAGCAAAATGGAACCAGATGGAGCGCGTATTGCAGTGGTTACCAACGGTTCGCCCCTCTTTTCGGGTGGAGTAGGCAGTGGCGAAAGCAATATCCGTAAATGGCTCATCGAAAACGACTGGCTTGAGACGATAGTGGCTCTGCCAAAGGATTTGTTCTACAATACTGGTATCAACACCTATGTCTGGTTCCTTACAAATGCTAAGTCGCCTGAGCGACGAGGCAAGGTACAGCTCATCAATGCCGTTGACATTTGTCACCCGGCAAAGAAAAGTCTTGGCAGTAAGCGCAATGATATTCTTGAAGAAGATGTAGAGCGTATCCTTAATATATATCTCAACTTTGAGGAGAACGACAATTGTCACATTTTTCCAAATAATTTCTTCGGAAGCTACCAGCTCACCGTCTGCCAACCCAAACGCGATGCCACTGGCAAAGTGATTGTGAAGAAAGGCAAAAAGGAGGTTGAGAAGAAAGATACCGAAACCATCGCCATCGGCACCGACTGGAAAGAGCACTTTGCTAAAGAAGTACTCCCGCATATAGACCCCGAATCATGGGTTGACATTGCCCAGACTCGATTAAGCTACGAAATCAACTTCTCGCGCTATTTCTATAAGCACGAAGCCCTGCGCCCATCCGAAGAAATCGCGTCTGACATCCGCTCCAGCGAACAAAACATAAGCAAACTTATATCCGACCTTTTCGATTAATATGACAGAAGCTGAAATAAAACAATATATTCAATCACGTTTCCCCAAAGAGGATGAATCTTGTGATTGGAAGGAATTCTCCAATCTAAAGCATGTTGTTAAAGGCCATGCTGGAGAAGACATCGCTTCATACTGCTCCGCGTTCTCAAACATGGAAGGCGGTAATCTTATTATGGGCGTAAAGGATGGTACTATTGATATTGCCGGCATACAAGACTATGGAGGCTATACCCTTGACTCTTTGAAAGCTCGCCTTGTTAAAGAATGTATAAATTTGCCAACTGAAGGACTGTATATTACGGAATTGACGGCCTCAGATACAAATAAGACTGTTTGGATTCTTACAGTTCCAAAGCATTTGACTCGTCGTCCTGTATACGTACATAGTCAGGCCTGGCAACGTCTGGGCGATAACCTAATTAAACTTACAGATGAACGTTATAACAAGATTATTAACGAAATAGAGGTTCCCTATGACTGGAGCGCCGAAATAATAACCGATGCTACAATTAACGATTTAGATGCTAAGGCAATAGTTAAGGCGCGGGAGCAGTTCGCGATTCGTAATCCCAAGAAAGCAGAAGAAATGGAGACTTGGGATAATCTTACATTCCTCAATAAAGCAAAGCTTACAATTCAAGGAAAGATTACTCGCACAGCGTTAATTCTGCTCGGCAAAGAAGATAGTGAGCATCTATTATCTCCATTTGTCGCAAAAATACGTTGGAGTTTGAAGGATTCCGACAATAATAATAAGGATTATGAAATTTTTTCAATCCCTTTCATACTTGCGGTAGATAAGTTTCGCACTAAAGTCCGAAATGTAAAGTACCACATGGTGCGCAATGACTCAATGTTCCCGGACGAGATGTTGCGTTACGACATCTTCAACTTACGAGAGCCTCTGCATAACTGCATAGCACATCAGGATTATACGAAATGTGCTCGTATAGAAGTTGTAGAAATCGAAGACGATAGGCTTATATTCCAAAATTACGGACAATTCTTGCCTGATTCCATAGAGAGTGTGGTTCAGAAAGATTGTCCCGAATCTGTTTACCGTAATCGATTTCTTACCGATGCTATGCGCAATCTAAATATGATTGAAACTGAAGGCGGAGGTATTAAGAAAATGTTCAACAAGCAACGCATCCGTCTTTTCCCCATGCCTGAATATGACTTATCCGATGAGAAAGTAAAAGTCACAATAATTGGACGTGTCATTGATGAGGGGTTTGCCAGAATTTTAACCGAGAACACGAATTTATCTTTAATGCAGATTATGCTTCTTGACAAAGTTCAAAAACATAAAGAACTTTCAGCCGACGAAATTAAGTTTCTGAGAAAGCATAACTATATAGAAGGGCGTAAGCCAAATTACTTCCTTTCCGCCAAGGTCGTTAAGCCTACAAAGAGCAGAAAACTTAAAACAGAGTATATTCATAATAAAGCGTTCGATAATGAGCATTATCGAAATTTGATTCTGCAATACATTGATAAGTTTGGACGTGCAACCCGGGAAGACATTGACGTTCTGCTATGGGAAAAACTTCCTGCGCATCTCAATGAAGATGAAGCCAAGAAAAAAGCGAAGATTGGCAACTTGCTATCATCCTTAAGAATCGCAGGTAGTATTAAGTTTGAGAATGGCTTTTGGCTTAAATGTTAAAGAATGTTTTAAGCGGACATTTAAGTCTTGTTTAAGTCATACTATTGAATTATAACACTGATAATCAGGAATATAGCCATTAAAGATCTAACCGATTTAAGAGGACTTTAGGCCAAGATCAAATAAACTTAAGCAGATATGACAGAGAAACTCAAAGCATACCCCGAATATAAATCCTCCGGTATAGACTGGCTCGGCGAAATACCGAGCCATTGGAGTGTATCAAAGCTAAAACATTACATTTCCATTTCAAACGGAAGTGATCCTTCATCAGAAGGAGATATTCCTGTGTATGGAACTGGAGAGCTTCCATTCAAAACATGTGGAGAATTTAAGGTCGGTCCTACTGTATTGTTAGGAAGAAAAGGGTCTATTGATACACCGCATTGGGTTGATGGAAGATATTGGAATGTCGATACAGCGTTCGATACAAAAGTAATTGCGAATTACAGTATGCGTTACTTTTGGTATTTTGCTAATATCTTAGACATAAACCCATATAAATCTACTACCGCTGTTCCCAGCATGACACAATCGGCGTATGATAATATGCTTATTCCAATACCTCTAATTGAGGAGCAGGAAACGATTGCGGCATATTTGGATGATGTGACGGGGAAGGTGGCTGCTCTGATTGCGGAGAAACAGAAGCAAGTGAAGGATTTGCGAACCTATCGCACTTCGCTTATCACAGAAACCGTCACTCGTGGTCTTAATCCCGATGCACCACTCCACCACTCCGGCATCGACTGGCTCGGCGACATCCCTGAACACTGGATTTTAACAAAGGCTAAATATTATATAGAGATTAAATCCGGAGACCCGATTTCCAAGGATGATATAAACCCACAAGGGACTATCCCTATTTTTGGCGGAGGCGAAATTATTGGATTTACTATGATGTCAAATGTCCCGGCTCAAACTATTATTGTGGGGAGGGTAGGCGCAAGATGTGGTTGTGTAAGATTGACAGAGGTTGAATCTTGGGCTACGGATAATGCATTAATCATTTCGACATCACAAAATCCCAAGTATCTAACACGTATATTTGAAGCTGCGAATCTTAATCGGCTTAATGAATCGAATGCTCAACCCCTCATTACCGCTACGAAAATTAAGGATGTGGGAATCCCACTTCCTCCCATTGACGAGCAACAGGCTATTGCCGAGTTCCTTGACGAGAAGACCCGGAAAATTGATTCACTGATTGATGAATTGACCAAACAGCTTGACGAATTGGCTGAATATAAGAAAGCTGTGATTACCGAAGCCGTCACGGGTAAGGTTGATGTGCGCGATTGGGCTCCTAAAAGCTGAAACTTATGGCAAAACCAGACGAAAAATATATGGAGGAGCACATTGAGAAGTTCCTCACCTCGCAGGAGATTAAACCTCTTACCGGCTCGGAAGGCGATGTTGCTGCCGAGCCTCAGGCGCATTATGGCAGTCCTCAAACCGAGTACCGCTCATTGCCCAACACTATGTATAACGCCAAGCTTGCGCTTGTTCCTGAGGAAATAGCTGCGTTTGTCAGTTCAACTCAACCGAAACAGTGGAACTTGCTTGTGAAGCGTTGTGGTACTGAGGAAAAGGCTATGATGACTCTGGCGGAACGTGTGAGTAAGGAGATAGACCAACACGGGGTAATCAAAGTTCTTAGAGAGATTGAGGTCTCAACAATGGAAGGGCCTAAATTCACGATGATGTACCTTCGTCCTGTAAATGACAAGACCCCGGAGCATCTGATTCTCTACTCTCTCAATCGTCTGGGCGTGATGCGTCAGATTCATTATTCTCTCAAAGACCCGTTATTGAGTATTGATATGGGTATATTTCTTAACGGACTGCCCATCATGACACTCGAACTGAAAAACGAATTGACAGGTCAATGCCATCATAATGCCGTAAAGCAGTATATGATGGATCGCGACGTGAAGGGAGAGAAGTTGTTGGAGTTCAAGCGTTGTCTGGTGTATTTTGCAGTTGGCACAGAACAGGTGTTCATGACTACCAAACTTGACGGTGCTAAGACATATTTCATGCCTTACAACAAGACATTCGCCAACATTGGAGTGGAAAGCGAGGGCTATCGCACGGATTATCTCTGGAAAGATGTTCTGCGTCGCGATTCAGTCATTGATCTTGTGAGTCATTATGTCAATCTCCACACTGAAAAAAAGAAAGTCTATGACAAGAAAACCGGGCAACTGAAGGAAGAAGAATCAACGGCTCTTATATTTCCCCGCTGGCATCAGCGACGCGCTGTGAAGAAGCTTCTTAAAGACATAACCGAACGTGGAGTCGGACACAATTATCTGATACAACACTCGGCGGGGTCAGGCAAAAGCCATACAATAACTTGGCTGGCATACCGCTTGAGCAGTCTGCATCAGCACTATACTGATGAAAATGCTCTGTTTGACAGCGTGATTGTGATCAACGACCGCGTGGCACTTGACACTCAGATGCAGCGCAACTTCAAGCAGTTTGAACAGACAGCCGGTGAAGTTTGCTATATTGACGACAAATGCACATCGCAAGATCTCAAAACAGCAATCGAGAAGCGTCGGCGCATCATCGTCACCACCTTGCAGAAGTTTCCGGTAATAGCCGAGGACATCAAGAAATATAAAGATCGTAAATTTGCCGTAATCATAGACGAAGCTCATTCGAGTCAGTCGGGACAGTCAGCACGCCAGATGCGCAAAGCCCTCTCGTTTGAGGAAGCGGAGGCCGCCGATGAAGCAGCCGCAGCCGCCGAAGGCGATGAAGTGGAAAAGCTGGCTCAGCGCATTGAGGCAGACCTTGCATCTACCGGGCCGCACCGCAATATCTCGTTTTTCGCCTTTACCGCTACCCCAAAGCCTAAGACAATAGAGATATTCTGCGAACGTGAATATGGCACTAAAGAGCCATTCGACCTTTATTCGATGGAAGATGCCATTAACGAGGGCTTCATCCTCAATCCTCTGGAGAATGTAATGTCGTTCAAACGGTATTACAAGCTGATGCGCAACAATGATGTCCCCGACAACGAGCATGACCGCAAAAAGACTATGACATTGCTCGGAAGCTACGTGGATATTCATCCTACAGCCATTGAACGCAAAAGTCGCATCATGGTCGAGCATTTTGCATCGCAGACCGCAAAAGAGATTGACGGCGAAGCGAGAGCAATGCTTGTGACTCGCTCGCGTCTCCATGCCGTGCGCTACAAGCAAGAGTTTGACCGCATAATGCAGGAAATGCGACTGCCTTATAAGGCTCTGGTCGCATTCTCCGGGACTGTAAAAGATGGCGATATAGAGTACACCGAGCAATCAATGAATAACCTGCCCGGGAAAACGAGTATTGCTGACGCTCTCAAACTGCCGCAGTATCGTATGCTCATCGTAGCCAACAAATATCAGACCGGCTTCGACGAGCCGTTGATGCACACCATGTTCGTTGACAAGAAACTTGGCGGGACTTCAACTGTGCAGACATTGAGTCGCCTCAATCGTCGGTATGGGAAGAAGAAAACCTCTACGATGGTACTTGACTTTGTCAACGACCCCGAAGACTTACGTGCAGACTTCCTTCAGTACTATGGCAAAAATTATATGCCGGAGGAAAAGGAAACTGACGCCGACAATCTGTCGTTGCTCAAAAGCAAAATTCTAAACGACGATAACTATCAGGGGATAATTACCAAGCAAGACCTCGCCGCTTTCGCCGCCACCCGTTGGGGCGGCAAATGGGATGAAGAAAAGGAAAAAGTTTATCCGATACTCGACCGCGTAGTTGATCGTGCCAAACTCTTGCCGCGTGAGCCTAAAGACCTCTACCTCGAATTCCGCAAAGATTGTCAGACATTCAAATCGTTGTTCAATCTTCTAAGCCACATCAAGCGTTTCTACGACGAGCAGTTGCTCAAAATGTACGAGTTCATCGACCTGCTGGTGATGAAACTCCGCGTAGAAAACGCTCAGATGACAGCTGCCGAGAAAAAAGAAATATGCGACGGCACAATCCTCGAGAGCTATAAGCTGAAATTCGACGGCATCAAGAAGATTCAGCTCGAAAGCCACGACACGGAGATGGAAGGTATGGGAGCCGGTCGCGCCCAGGCGCAACCTACCGAAGACAACGAATTTCTTTCAGTTATCATCAAAACGCTCAACGATACTTTCGGGGTTGACTTGACCGAAGAGGACAAGGTTGACCTTCAACGTTTGCGCGATAAGGTAACTAATAATGAAGAACTCCTGGAGTTCTTCAATCCAGACAATTCACGCGATAACATCCGTGAACGCTTTAATGACGAAGTTGATAACGAACTATTGGAATTTATCAACTCCAAACTGGAACTATACAACAAGCTCACCGAAGACCGCGTAAACACACTCTTCAAACAGTTATGGTTTAATGAGCTTTACGATTCACGAGTACGTGGTATATAATTGATATGAGCAACGAGGAACGATATAGAGAACGAGTCAAGGACGCATTTGAAAATTTCCTTGTTTCGCCGTTCATAGAATATAAACCTTATTCTATGAGTGACGAGGCCATTATTGCTGATGCAAAAGAACGTTATAAGGAATTTAATAAATTTGCTTTAGAGTCATCACCAATGTCTGATGAGATAAGGAAAGAAATTTCAAGTCAAATAGATCTGAACGCCGAAAAGCAAAAAAATAGATGGATAAGTATTCTCCAGGTAAAAGGTATAATTATAATTAAGTGACAAAAGCATATGTGCCAACATGGTAATGTAAATAATGAAATGATACCAGTAACCACCGTTTGGTGGATTGTAGTGGCATCCGTTTTAGTAACCTTCATGATTTCATGGTTCCTGTTCCATCACTTGTGGTTTAAGAAAACTTCATATCCGAAGTTTTGCAAACGTATAGAAAATACAATAGAGTTTTTGGGGTATTGGTTGCAGCGTCTTTGGTATGCGATTCTATTTATCGGTAGTTCAATCTATCTATTTATACATTTTGATGAATGCAGAGATTTGACTTTCACACCTAAATTTAATGGGTTTAACGTCATCTTTGTGTTTTGGCTGATTCTTTTAATCCTTCCCCTTTTTGAAAAATTCGAGGGGTTCGGTGTAAATCTTAAATTGAATCGGCAAAATAAAATATCAACAGATGCAGCCTCAAAAGCCATGGACTCTACAGATATAATGAGCGTTGAAGAATTAGATCAGATGCATCGGGAAGGAGGTAATAATGAATAATAATTATGTACTTCTTGATGGCGTTATTAGGCAAGGTCTTGATTTAATGCGTCGAGGTAACAATTTGCAGGAAAATCAATTTAGGTATTGGCTGGATTATTCGAGAAATACATTAAGTATGATATCTAATAATCCATTTCTAATGACAAACTATATGAATGTCATTGTAGCTGCATTGAGGCCAGGACTCCAGACGTATCAAAGGTTAAGTATGTGTCTACGTTATTTAATTGGTATCCAATCGGTAGTTTAGTTAGAACATGTCAATACTGAGCGAACTATATATCACAATGGAGAATTTGCGAAAGCTTAATCGCCCCATTGATGAACGGCTGAAACAGGAAGCCGCCAAACTTGAAGAGGATCTCATCCCTACTGAGATTCTCTCTGAGATTTATGTATAAATAATCCTTTTACTACGATATTAAATAATTTTTAGTATGGCAATTCTCTCCGACATTAAAAATGCATTAGAACGGATGGATGCTGCTCTTTTCCAACAAATGGGAGATGAGTTGCTAACAACCATTTATAAACCGATAAATATTGAGTCTCGAGGAACAAAAGAAGGACAGGTCAAAACAGTAAAAGGAAGTTCCGATACTGTCTTTACGATGTCTGATGGAAAGGTTTTAATTGAATATACAACACAATCAAATCGTCCAAAGGACCAGTTTGTTGCTAAATTAAAAAGCGATATTGATTCTTGCATTAATATCAAGAAAACAAGAATCCCTATTGATGAAATAAAAGAGATAGTATTGATTTCTAATCAACGAATTGCGATAGATATTCAAGACAATCTAAGAACATACCTTTGGGAACAATATCCCGATATAAAATTGACGATATTCTCTATTGATGATATCGCTACTAAGCTGCGACAAGTCCCAAGAATACTGCAAGAGTATTTAGGGATTGTAACATTTCCCAATTTAGTAGAAATTGATTCTTTTATTAAGCGTTTCTCCTCTACAAAGTTTTCATACTTAACACCAATTAATAATCCATATTTTGAAATTGACGCACAGCCAATTTCAAAAGGATTAGAATTACTGAAAGCCAATGATTTTCTAATAATTTCTGGAGAGCCTGGGATGGGTAAAACACGCTATGCGATTGAAATTGCGAAAGCCTTTTCAGATATGACTGGGGCGGAAGCTTTTGTTATTGAGGAAAAGAATCGTAATATAAGAGAAACGCTGGATAATATTGATAAAAATGTCTCATACTTGTTCATTATAGATGATGCAAATAGAACTGCCATTTGGGATGAGGCAATTGAGTTTTATGAGCATACCCTCAATAGTAATGTTAAATTTATTGCGACAGTTCGCAGTTATGCTCTTGATTCCGTAATTACAAAATGTTCTAATTTGGTAAAAGTTGAGCAAATTGCAATGTCAGAATCTCCGGAAGATCTTGCATCAAAAATTCTTACATCGTTTGGTATTACTAATACGCTGTGGCACAAACGCATTAATAATATCACTGGTAAGAATATCAGATTAGCAGTAATGTGTGCTCAAATTGCTTTGGCTGGAAAAAAGTATAACGATTTAATTAATGTGGAAGGGGTTTATGACGCATATTACAAACCTTTCTTTGAGCGTTTAATTTCGGATTGTACGGATTGTAAGCTAATCAAGGTAGTTGCAGTTATTTCTTTTTACAAAGTTGTTGATTTAGAGGAGACTTCATTATTAGATCAAATTGAACACGTTTTTGGTCTTGAATCGTCAGAGTTTAAATCTATATGTCGTAAGCTTGATGATTTGGAATGTATTAATATAACAGATGATAATATTGCTACCATAGAGGATCAAAATTTTGGAACTTATGCATTCTATAAATGTTTCTATGTCCTTAAAGAACTAAGTTTATCGAATCTAATTGAGAAACTGCATAATCGAAGAGAACGATTGAGAGATAGTATATTTTCTGTATGGAATTGTTTCCATAAAAAGGAGGTGATAGATTTCTCGCGAAGTTCTATCTCCGATGCATGGAAAAGTCTGTCTGTTTCTATCAAAGAAGAACGAGAAAAATGCGAGTTCTTAGAAGTATTTGGTGGAGCGATTCCTGCATTGACTTTTCTTTACATTAATAATTTAATTAAAGAAAATAAATTTGATGATTTTAGTCATTCTTATGTAAGTTCTGATATAATTCTTTCCATACTTTCTAATTTCTCTCATTCAGAGGAATCTGATACCACCACGGCATTAGCTCTCATAGTTGAATTTTTGAAAAGCCATCCTAATAAAATGGAAAGCGCTGTGAAAATAATATCAGAGCACTGGATATATGATGATATTGACTATGCAAACTCATATAAACGTGAAACTAATATTATTGAAACTCTCATAGATTTATCACAAGAAAGCGAAACTGGTTTTATATTAGCCAGTAGAGTATTGCCATCATTCCTTAAATTTTCGTATCGATATTCTCGCACAAAAGGCAGGAATTTTGTGATTGGTCGGAATGCTGTAATAATCACGAAAGAACTGAATGCGAATCGTAAAAGAATATGGGAATGGATTAACGGCAATATTACTAAATTTAATCAGGCATTATTTTTACGCGATCTTTATGTGGATTTCTATGAAGTAAAATCTATTGCCAAAAAGCTAATAAAGGCTGAATTTGATTTTATAAACGATTGTGTTAGCAAACTTAACATCACTGAAGATTTCAATGTATGTAGGAATCTGGCATCTCTTAGTCAGCGAATAAAAGCTATTTTAGGAAAAGATATACTCCATATAGATTGGTCTAAGGCTAATAGACATTATCTTCTGGACTGTCAGATTAGCAAAGATAAAAATCGACGAAGTAGTAGGGAATGGGATATTGAACGTAAAAATATTGGCAAGCTCGCAAAAGCAAAATCTTTACAGGAAATCAAATGTTTAGTAAATGATTTGATTAATATAGCTGCGCTCAAAAATATAAGTAATGATTTTAGAATCTCGTATGTAATTGAAAGCACATTTGAATTAAGTCAGGAAAATGGATTTAAACTTTGGCAGTACTGTATTGATCAAGAATTTAATTTTATACCTTCCCGGATTATTTCAACGTATTATAGTAAGGGATATGATTTATCGGAGCTAGTTAAATTCATTGAATCTCAGAGACTTAATCTAAAATCAGACTTATTGCTAGCTTTTATTGTTATTATTGATAATGCATCTTCACTGATTTCAGAACATGATTTTAGTAAAGCTATACGTCATCATTCGTTGGAGTGGTTTACTATAGATGGACTATGTAAAAGATATTATACTGATGAAAAATTTGATAAAGGATGTCGCTCGGTTATGGCAGCTCTTATATCCAGAGTGCGTAGCGCTAGGTCAATTACTGGGTCCGAAGAGTTCCTTTTGAACTTTTGTATACAGTATCAGTCTAAAATTAAACTTGTTGAATACATATATATTAATGCAATTAATAATACAACTAATAGCAAAGATAGGTTTGATCATGACCATAAATTACTCAAGTATCTATTGGAAAAATCACCTCAACTTTGGGTTAAATGTTGCAAAGCCATTCCGATGTTCGTAGAACGGCATGATATAAGTCCTTATGAATTTATATGGAATATTGAGAGCTACCCAATAATTATAGAGTCGACGCTACAGCATTATGGTTCTAAGGCTTGGATTCCCTATGATGAAAAAGAAAACTTATTTTCTTTCTTTTGTAATCTAAAAGGTAATACTGCTGCCAATTTCATGGATGATATGATAAAAAAATACTGCAATAACAGTAATATTACCAGTATCATTTTTGAGATTGTAGCAACACACATGGGGTCTTCTAGGACTCGTCATTACCTAACATTTATTACAAACAATACCAACATTGCCGATTTTAAAGGATTAGATTTGTTTTCTCATTCAATGTATGGCGGCGATAGTTTTGCACCTGCCATAAAGTCAAGAATCGAATTTGTTGACACGTTAATTTCAGAGATAAGGAATTTGAAAAATAAAATAACATATATTGAGCATATTCAATATCTCACAGAAAGAAAAGGAACCTTAGAACGAGAGTATACATTCGAACTAAAACGCGGTCACAAACATAGACTATATGATTTGTAAATGGATAAGGGACAGATTATATTATTTCAGACGCAGGGCGGAGAGACGATGATTGAAGTTCGACTCTCGAATGAGACTGTATGGCTTACGGCCGACCAGATGGCGGAACTATTTCAGCGTAATAAATCAACTATTTCACGGCACATCAGGAATGTTTTTGAGTCAGGAGAACTTGACCCCAAAGAGGTAGTTGCAAAATATGCAACTACCACTCAACATGGCGCTATTGAAGGCAAAACTCAGACTCATCAGGTTGATTTCTACAATCTTGACATGATTATCAGTGTGGGGTATCGTATCAATTCGCATCGTGGCGTGCAGTTCCGCCAATGGGCTACGCAGGTTCTGAAAGAGTATATGATCAAGGGATTCGCTCTCAATGATGATTTGCTGAAGAATGCCGGACAAGGGAATTATTTCGAAGAGTTGTTAGCTCGCATCCGCGACATCCGCAGTTCTGAGAAGGTGTTCTATCGTAAGGTGCTGGAGATTTATGCCCTCAGTATCGACTATGACCCTCGCACCTCTATCACCCAACAGTTCTTCAAGATAGTTCAGAACAAGATGCACTTTGCCGCCCACGGACATACAGCGGCAGAGGTAATCTATGACCGTGCCAATGCCGAAAACGATTTCATGGGTTTGACTTCATGGCGAGGTGCCATGCCTACCAAACATGAGGCTGAGATTGCGAAGAATTATCTTTCGGAGGAAGAGGTCGATATGCTCAACCGAATCGTCAACCTATATCTTGACTTTGCCGAGCTTCAGGCCAAGAGTCATGTCCCGATGTATATGAAAGACTGGATTCAGAAGCTCGACGATTTCCTGAGACTGTCGGGTAAAGAATTGCTGAATCATTCCGGAAGCGTATCAGCCGAAGTTGCCAAGCTGAAAGCCAACGAGGAATACGACAAATTCCATGAGCGAACCCAATACCAGCTATCCCCGGTAGAAATCCACTTCCTCGAAGCCTTCGAAGCCGAAAGAAAGCGTCTGGGAGGCAAAGAATCATAATCGATTACAACATGCTATCACGGCGCATGGTAAAAAACCTGTGTATGCAGAATAAAAATCTTACCTTTG
>ULLS01007140.1_pt1 | contig 18498 bp, 30 predicted proteins | sample 1951471 | NCBI WGS metagenome assembly ULLS01 (sample SAMEA4835532, study PRJEB28245) | human gut metagenome | biome: gut microbiome; material: fecal sample | place: Denmark | collected 2008 | reverse complement strand
CCACACCGCAGCCACAGACGGCATAGGAGGTGGCAGGAATGGAAGTGCAAGGAACATTCAATGCCCAGCGCTTCTTTGACACTTTGGCAATGATTATTTCACAGCGGGAGGGCGTAAAAGTCACCGTGACTGTGAAGCAGCCGGAGCCGGAAGAGAAAAAGCAGCGGTCAGCATAGGCGCTGGGCGAAAAGCAAAGGTTTTTCAATAGTCAAAATGTGAATAGTAGCGAAAAGCTATTCAAGATAAATCATACCAGATACAAGGAGGAAAAGCGCAAATGAAAGAATTTGTGAAGAAAAAAGCGGTCATTGTCAAAGACAGACTGGGACTGCCAAACTACATGACCATGTTTTACATGGAGCCGGGGACATACAACCCGGAGGACGTGCCGGAAATGTTCAAAATCAGAAACAAGATTGTTCCGGCAATCCTTATTTCACAATATCACAACACCGTGATTGATACGCTGGACGGTGGCGTTGCAGTATCACTGCCGTTCCAGCAGCCAAAGCACACAATCAACATGAACGACGCAGCCAAAGCCTGCGCAAGAAAAGGCAAGGGCTGGCACCTTATGACAAACACGGAATTTGTCTACTTACTGCATGAAGCGGAAGAACTGGGGCACACAATCGGCGGCAACACCAATTATGGAGCAAATGCAGACAACCCGGACGAAAAGGGCGTGACGTATGACAGAGGACGCACGCTGACCGGACTTGACCCGCTTACATGGTCGCATGACGGAACCGCAGGCGGCGTGTTCGGACTTTGCGGCAATTTCTATGAATGGGTAACAGGCTTGCGCCTGCACTACGGCGTTATTGAGTATACAAAGAACAATGACGCAGCAGTGGACGGCTACACGACAGAAGCCCCAGACTGGCAGGTTGCGACAGTAAACGGAAAGCCGCTGCGATTATACGGAAACGACGGCGTGACACTTTCAACCAAAGAAGACGTTGAAGTGGCATGGGACGGCTGCCATATTAAGGACTTGCAGCTGGAAGAACTGGAAGAAATGCCAGAAATTGCGTACAAGCTGGGAATTGTACCGCATGACTGGAAGAACGAAACAGCCGGAATATGGGCAGACAACGAACTTGAAGAAGCCGTGCCTTTCCGGGGTTCGAGTTTCTACTACACTTCCTACGGTGGCGCTGGTGCGCTGGGCTTGAACAACGCCCGTTCTAACGTCGGCAACAACGTTTCGCTCCGTTCCGCTTTGTTTTTGGAAAGCTGGGAACTGGTAACTGATTTACTGAAAGCGGGTGCGGAAGCGCACGCAGGAGCGCAGGGCGAATGAGCGCAGATAATTTCCCATACGTCGAGGGACAGCCAGCGGAAATCTATTTTGACGGTAAATGGCACCGGGGCAAGATAATTGCCGGGTACAGATTTAGGGACGGAATAGTGACCATACAGACGGAAGATGGGCAGAAAATCTGGTGCGGTGAGAGCCGCAAAGAGTTATACAGAGCATTGTAAAAATGGCAAGCAAAAAGCCTTTGAAGCTGTGCCGGAAACACAAAATCAAAGGCTTTTCAAAAGTCAATATGTTAATAATTCAATACACGTTTATTATACCATATTGGCGGTTACAAGTCAAACATTTTAGGGCTGAAAAGTCCTTGAAAATAGCGGGTTTTATCCCTGCTAAACGGGCTTGTATGGGGTATTAACATTCCTACGAAATATATAAATTTATATATACGCTGTATGGATAATAAACAGGATTGATGGAGGATAGAACCACCCCACTTCTGGTGTACCCTTATACGCTAAAAAGGTATCAGACAGAAAAGGAAGTGCAGTGGTGTTTATCAGAGAGAAGAAGACAGACTGTGCCAATTATAGAGAAGTGGACATAATACCACGAACAGAAGCAGCAGAGCAGGCAGCCAGAGGGAAGAGGGGTAAGAAAAGAAAAGTCAATGCCCCAAAGCAAAAAGACCTTAACGACAAGAACGCCAAACGCTATCTGGTACAGTTGGGCAATGGCAATTTCAGAATAGGGGACCTGCACACGTCCTGCACATACAGTGAAGAGAACCTGCCGGGCACAGTAGAAGAAGCAGAAAACATTGTGACAAACTACCTGCGGCGCATAGCATACCGCAGAAAGAAACTGGGGCTTGACCCTTTGAAATACATACTTGTCACGGAATACAAATACAGCAAGGACGGGCAGTGCCTAAAGCGCATACATCACCACATCATTATGAATGGTGGGCTTGACCGTGACGACGTGGAACTAATGTGGACAAAAGACCGTATCAACTGGAAGAAGACCAGTGACCCGGAATACAGAGCCAGTATAAAACAGCTGGGCTGGGTAAATGCAGACAGACTGCAAATGAATGAAAACGGAATAGAGGGACTTTGCAAGTATATTGTCAAGGACCCGCAGGGAAAGAAACGCTATTCCAGCAGCAGAAACCTTGACCGCCCGGAAACAACCAGAGAGGACGGCGGGGAGAAGCAGCAGCGTGACCAGAACCACTGGAAGTACAGCCGAAATCTGAACGCACCGGAAGAAAAGTGCAATGATTTCAAGTACAGCAAAAGAAAAGTGGAACAGCTGGCAAAATCACCGGACGCAGGGCTGGAAGAGTTCAGAAAGATATATAGCAATTACAACATTGTGTCATGTGAAGCGGTCTTTTATGAACAGACCGGGTGGCATATTTACTTGAAAATGTGGAAAAAAGAGCTAAAAAAAGCAGGACAAGGAGGAAAACGAAGTGGAAACAGGAAGAAAAACAAGGCTGCGCCGGATATTAAGGCGTAAGAGGATAAAAAGAGCAATTAAGGCATACGGAAATTACATTGCAGCAGGCGTGCTGGTATTCATTGTGTGCGTGGCTGTGGTAGGTGCGGCAGTAAAGCCGACAGCAAACACACTGCCAAAGAACACACCAGAACCAGTACAGACCACACAACCGACAGAAAGCACCACAGAAGAAGCGGAAGCGCACCCGTTCAACCTTATGTCATTTGACTGGGACGGGGAAGCACTGGACGGCTGGACACGTTATGAAGTGCCGGAGGACTACGCAGACAACGGCGGGTATTTACCGGAATGTATGCAGCAGTACACATACATAATCTGCAAGCAGTACGGCGTTGAATACACACTGGTGCTGGCAATTATCGAGATAGAAAGCGGGTACAGATGGGACGCCAGCTGCAAAGAGGGTTCAACAGGATATATGCAGGTATTACCGAAGTGGCACAAAGAGCGTATGCACAGACTGAATGTTGATAATGTGGAAAACCCATATTTCAACGTGCTTGTCGGTGTAGATTATCTGGCAGAACTGCAAGAGAGGTTCGACACAGAAGCAGAAGTGCTGACAGCCTACAACTACGGTGTTGCTGGTGCTTATGAACACGTATGGAACAAGGGATTGACAGAAACAGAGTATTCAAGAGAGGTGCAGCAGGCGAAAGAAAGAATTGAAAGAAGAATGAGGGGTGAATGGTGATGGAAAATGAAATCAGACTGGGTGACATTATGGACAAGCTGACGCCCAGCGACAGAGTGGTGATATATAACGCAGCCAGACAGGTTGTATACCGTGGATACGCTGCAAACGCAGTGCATGGAACATTGAACCCGCAGCGACGCATTAAGAAAATGGGGCTTGGCATGGAAACATACAGAGCCACGGAACAAATGTGGGACTGGGAGAAAACAGACAGCCTGCCGGAGCAGGTGCCAGTTGAACAATTCACACAATACCGGGTGGAAGACCTGCAACACATTCTGTATATCAGAATTGAACTGAAAAGCGAATTTGAACAGTGAGGGACAGCACATGAAGTGTAAATTTTGCGGGGCAGAAGTAAAGCTGGGCGAACGGTGCCAGTATTGCGGGTCGGTAGCAGAAGTGTTCTACTACAAACCAGAGGAACCACCGGAGGTTGTAGGAAGAAACCAGACAGACCGGAAAGAATACACAGTGCAAAAAGGTGACAGCCTTTGGAAGATTGCACAGAGGTTTTACGGAAACGGTGCCGCCTGCTATGCACTGGCACACAAAAACGGCATTAAGAACCCGGATTTGATATATCCGGGACAGGTATTGAAGATTTAGGAGGAAAAGAGCATGAAGCAGCAATGGGAACCACCAGAACTGGAAGAAATGCCAGTGGTCATATTATCACTACACCAGAAATGGTGGCAAAAAATGGCAGCAGGTGAAAAGGTTCTGGAACTGCGGAAGACAAAGCCGCAATGCAAAGCACCGTTCCGGGTGCTGGTATATGTGACAGGCGGCGTGGGAATAGTTGGTGAATTTATTTGCCCGGAAGTTCTGGAAATCAAGAACTTTGAAGAAGCAGAGAGAAAAAGCAAGGTTCCTGCACATGATATTCACAATTATGCAGCAGGGAGCAGAAACAAGGTGTATGGCTGGGAAATAACAGCCGTGAAAGAATATCCACGAACAGTGGCGCTGGAAGAACTGGGAATGAAGCGTGCGCCGCAGTCGTGGCAGTATATGAGGTAAAAGACATGGACCAGATACAACGTGACAAGATAGCTGCAAAGCTAAAGAAAATTAAAGCCCTTGCAGAACGTGGCGTGGGCGGTGAAAAAGAAACCGCAATGCGAATGTATGAGGACTTAAAAGCCAGATACGAACTGGAAGACGAAGAAATAATGCTGGACGCAGTGACGCTTCACTGGTTCAGATATGCAGACGAACTGGAAGAAAGGGTGCTGCGCTGGATTTTCTACAAGGTGACGGGTGACGCAAGTTACCACATATACACTGGGAAATACAGCCGCAGGAAGAAGCGTGGTTGTGATTGCACGGAGATTGAAGCAGCAGAAATAACACTGCTTTACAATTTCTACAAAGAGGAATTGAAAAGAGAGCTGGAAGCGTTTTTGGTGGCGTTTAGGTGGGGCAATGACCTATTCCCGGACGAAACGGCACGTTGCTATAAAGAAGACGACACAGAAGCGCCAGAGAGGACAGACGAAGAAAAGCGAATGTTGAAAAAGGCTGCGTGGTATTCAAATCTTATGGACAAGAGAAAACCGCAAACAGCACTGCTTGGGAAACCGGAGGAAGAAGACTGATGGAAGATAGACAGAAAATCATTGAAAAGCTGGTGAAAATAAAAGCCCTTGCAGAACGTGGCGTAGGTGGAGAACAGCAGACAGCGCAGCAGATGTATGAAGCATTAAAAAAGCGCTATGGCATTACAGACGAAGAAGTGAACCGGGCAGCAGTTCCGGTGAACATAAGCGGAATTGACTTGAAAAAATTCTGGGGTATCAGCTTCAGAATGGCACTGATTGTATACAGCCTAAATGAAGAACAAAAAACGTGTGAAATGTGCAGACAAGTTCTTTTGCAAGAACCGGAATGCGAAACGTGCAGCACATATAAAAATACAAAAGGCTTGCAGCAACAGTTTGAAGACCTGCAAAGGCAGCTTGAAAAAGCAGCAATGGAGGTGTAGCACATGGCAGCAAGGAAACCCAGAAAGCCAAAAGCACAGAAGAGCGAATACCCCACATTGCCGGGACAACTGGGATATTTGAACAGTTACTATTGCCCGGTATGCGGAAAGCACTTGTTTTCAGCGTATGACAAGGATTTGCGAAAAGACCGGGAAGACGGCTATTACTTCCATGTGTCCCGTGATTTCAATTATTGCAGTAAATGCGGAACGCTTTTGGATTTGGACGAATGGAAGCGAGAAGAAGAACCAGCGGCAGCAGGTGAAGAACTGACGCTGGAAGATTAGGAGGTGACGGCGGGGGAATGATTTGTTGTATGTGTGTAGCCCATACCGGGGCGACACAAAGCGCAACAAGGAATATGCACGCAAGCTGACACGGGCAGCCATAAACAATGGATTTGTCCCGGTTACAGTGCATTTATACTTGACGGAAGTTACAGACGACCAGAACCCGGAGGAAAGAAGCCGGGGCATGGCAGCGGGAATGAAGATACTTGAAAACTGCAAATACATTCTGATTGGCGACAAGTACGGCGTATCAGATGGAATGAAAGCAGAAATGACACTGGCGGCACTGAAAGGAAAAGTCATGCTGTATGAGCAGGACGGCAAAATATATCTGGTGGACAGCCGGGAAGAAACCACAGGAGGACAAGACAATGAATGAAGAACAGAGAATGGCAGAGGTTGAGAAGTTCAAGAATTACTTTTCATACATAAGCAGACCGGGAGCAGATAAGCTGCTTGCGTGGCTGGAAGAAGCGGGATTTTTCACAGCCCCAGCAAGTACAAAGTATCACGGAGCCTACGCAGGGGGACTGGTAGAGCATACAAACTATGTATACCGCAGATTGGTTCAGCTGGCAGACGCAGAGGACAAAAGACAGGGCAGAACGTACCCGGAATACACAGTGGACACAATCGCAGTTGCAGCGCTTCTGCATGATGTTTGCAAGGTGGACGCCTACAAGGTAGAGAAGAAGAACCAGAAACAGAAAGACGGCAGCTGGAAAGAAGTTGAGGTATACGGATATACAAACAGCCTGCCGCTGGGACACGGTGAAAAGTCAATTATACAGATTATGCGATATATGCAGCTTACGGAAGAAGAAATGCTGGCTATCAGATGGCACATGGGCGCTTTTGATAGCGCAGTAAAGGGTGGCAGCTATGACATGAACAATGCTTTTGCAGGCAGCAGGCTTGCGGCTATGCTTCACATTGCAGACATGATGGCAACACACCTTGACGAAAGGACAAACGCCAATGAGTAGAGGATATTACAGAAAGCGCAGTGAAGCGACGGAGCAGGAAAGAGTTATAAACTGGGCGAGGTTCTACGCAAAGGACTTCCCGGAATTGGACTTGCTGCACCACATACCGAACGGCGGCAGCAGAAACCAGCTGGAAGCGGCGAACCTTAAAAGACAGGGAGTGAAAGCTGGGGTGCCGGACTTATGCTTGCCAGTAGCCAGAAACGGCAAACACGGGCTTTATGTGGAAATGAAGTGGCAGAATAACAAAACCACAGAGAAGCAGGACTGGTGGCTGGAACAGCTGCGGCAGCAGGGATATGAAACGGCGGTTTGCTGGTCCGCAGAAGAAGCAATGGACACAATAGCAGGTTATCTGGGAGTTATGGAGCAGACGGGAAGAAAGGTGGAATTGTAATGGGCTACATGGACCACACATTGAAAAAGACGGTGCCATATTACAGCACCATGAAGCGTGCTGGGGCATTTAAGCAGCAGGAGTCACGGAAACGACAGAAAAGAACGGCACTGACAGAATACAGTCAGAACGGACAGAAAGCAGTATTGAAACCGCACGTCACAGTCAATCAAGCCGCAAAGAAGCTGTATGACTATGAACAAACCGGATTGTCACCACATGAGGTTGCAAACCTTGTTGAGCAGGTGCAGAACTTGACAAGGCGTGTGAAGAAATACGAAAGCTGGGAAGAATGAACGACGTTGACCGCTGCTTGATATGCGGCGAAGTTATCCCGGAGGGTTCGCAGGTCTGCACCGCCTGCCGCAATAAATACGACATTGTGACCGGGGAAACAGAAGAAATGGCACAAGAACTGCGGGACATAGCAGACGTGCTGAAAATCACAGAGGGCACAGACACAAACATTAGAAAGTCAATGGAAAGCATATTGAGGATTGCAGACAGACTGGAAAGGACAAGCAATGGGAAAAGAAGATAAACAGCCACAGTATTTGCCGTTAATCGCAAAAGCAAAGTTACATACTGGCGGCAGGGACTATGAGAAAATCAAAGAGGAATTAAAGGGGCAGGGCTTCACCTGCAAGCAAATGAAAGGCATGGTGCGTGAGGGCAACTACTTTGACGGAATAGTGTTGTATTTGTCAAAGTGGAACTGGGACAACCACGAAAGCTGGCACCTTTACAACTGGGACGACAAGGACGACAAAGAAGTTATGCTGGGCATATATGAAGCCGAACAGTATCACCCACAGGCGCCGTATAGATACAGAGATAATTTTGAGAAGTTCCAGAAAGACTGGACAAGCGGAGAGTATGACCCAGGTATGACATTCACTTTCAAGGACAGTGAAGTTGAAGTGCTGGAAGTCCTGCAAGAAGAGGTGGACAACATAGACCACGAAGCAGTCAAAAGGCAGGTGGCAGCAGCGGAAGACGCCCAGTACCAGAAGAGAAGAAAACAGCGCCAGCGACGAAAACAGGCAAGCAAGGGCAGCAGATACCAGCGCAAATACTTTTAGGAGGAATAAAGATGGCGAAAAAGAAGCGGAAGTATTACAGCGGAAAAGAATTACTATACCGCCGACAGCTGGAACGGCAGCAGGCAGAGGAAGAAGAAAAGACAAATAATATCAGAATACGCCAGCTACACCAGATAAACGCAAGCAGCCGGGCTATTGGCTGGGCAAAACAGAAAATGAGGGAGGGAAAGAACAATGATTGCATTTCTGATTGAGGTTGTAAAAGCACTGGTAACATTCTTTGCGGTCTGCGTGGGGCTGGGTATTTTATATCTGGTCTTTGTAGTAGTCAGAGAAGTTGGCTGGGAGGTAAGAAGACAGAACAGAGAGAAGCACGAACAGGAGGACAAAGAGAAATGAAAGCAGAATTTTTCAAGGCGGTGTGTCCGTTAGAGATTGGGGACACAGTAGCAATCAAGGCAACAAAGGACGGAGAAACAAAAGAAGCGCTTTATTTGCCACAGGGCTGCACGGTGATTACAACGGCAGCAGTTGCGCTGCATAAGGTCACAGACATTGCAACGCTTCACTATCTGAAAAAAGGCGAAACACAGTTCTTGTATGAACTGGACGGCTGCGGAAAATATGAACCGTTGACCGTGAAAGTTCCGGTCAGAGAATTTGCAGACGAACTGAAACGCCGTGGCAGATAATAACAAATACTTACGGAAGTATACAAAATATACAAATATACTTCCGTAAGATTGTGCAGAATGTCAATAGACTTTATACTTCCGTAAGTATATAATAAAGACAGTTAAAGAAGTAAAGCAAACGGAGGTATAAAACATGAGAACATTTGAAGTTGGCAAGAGATACGGAGAAAGCGCAGTTGTATTTGAAATCACAAAAAGAACTGCAAAAACTGTCACATACGCAGCAATACACCACGCCGGAAGATACAACGAAAACCGCAGAGAAGAAAAGCGGGCGAAAGTTCACGACTGGGGAAGCAGAGAAGTATTTTTCGCAGGCAGTGAAACAGTAGAAGCGTAAAAGACCGGGACAAGCGCCCGGAAACGGGCGGCAGTACCCCAGCTGGTAGAGGGACGGGCACGGTGAAATAAAACGGCAGCAGCAGTTGTCAGTCCGTGTCTATGATGTCGCTGGTTCAAATCCAGCCTGCCGCATTACTGGGAAGCAACTATAAATTCATACCAGATACAAGGAGGAATACCACATGAAAGTATTATCAATTATCAATCTTAAAGGGGGAGTGGCAAAGACCATTTCCAGCGTAAACATGGCACATATTCTGGCAGCAGTAAAAGGCTTCAAAGTCCTGCTGATTGACAATGACAAGCAGGGCAACGCAAGCAAGATTATGAACCGCCACAGCTATGACCATAAGGGCACGGTAGAGGTAATGACACAGCGGGGCATTGACCCGGCAGAGGTTATCCAGCACACGGACTTTGAGGGCTTAGACATTATCACAGCGAACATGAATTTGCTTACAGCCAACCTTGAAGTCATGCTGGACCAGTCAAGACCGCAACAGACACGCTTCAAAAAGTTTCTGGACGGCTTACAGAATGAATATGACTACTGCATTATTGACAACGCCCCAGACATTAACATTTCAACCATAAATGCGCTGGTAGCTTCACAAGACGTCATGGTGCCTATAACCATTGATGATTTTGCAATAGATGGGCTGGCAGAACTAAAAGAACAGATTGACAACACCCGTGAGGACTTAAACCCACAGTTGCGCTTCTGCGGCTGCTTTGTCACACAGTACGACAGAACCAATGAAGCAGACACACAGGGCGAAGAGTTCTTGAAGACGCTTGAATATCCGGTGTTTGAAACACATATCAGAAAGACACCAAAAATGAAGCCCAGCACATTTGAAAGATTACCAATCATTTTATATTCCCCACGCTGCGGCGCAAGTGCCGACTATAAAGCGTTAGTGGAAGAATGGTTGAGAATGTGACCAATTCGGACACGTTAGGAGGGAAAAGACAATGGCAGGAGCAGCAAAGAAATTCAACTTGACAGAGTTATTAAACCAGCGGTCAAAGGAAGCTGGGGAGCAGCAGAAAACAGAACAGCAGCAGGCGGCAGCAGGTGCAGAGGTTGTCACGTCCGAAGAGGGCGTGAGCAGCACAGCTGATATTTACGACCTTATACCGTCAAAAGGTAATTTTTACAGCGTAGAAGACGTGCAGGACTTAAAACAGTCTATTGAACTTCTGGGAGTGCTGCAACCGCTTCTGGTAACTGATGAAGAGGAAGACGGCAAGCGCCGTATCATTGCAGGACACAGAAGACGGCTGGCGGTCATGCAGCTTGTGGACGAGGGAAAAGAGCGTTTCAGACGGGTTCCAATCTTAATCAAGCCGAAGAAAAACGCCATACTGGACAGATTGGCACTGATTATGGCAAACCGTTTCAGAGAGAAAACAGACTGGGAAAGAATGACAGAAGCGCTGGAAACAGAAAAACTGGTGCTGGAATTAAAAGAAAGCATGAACATTCCGGGCAGGACCCGTGACTTATTAGCGGAAATTATAGAAACGTCCCCGGCACAGGTTGGAAGATATAAGGCAATTTATAACAACATCATTCCAGAACTGATGGCAGAATTTAAGGCAAACAGAATTGTTGTATCTGTCATTTATGAAGCGTCCGGGCTGCCGGAAGATTACCAGAAGCAGGCGGCAGAGGTATTCCGGGAAAATGAAGTGCTGACGTTATCAGACATTAAGCAACTAAAGAAGAACTGGGAAGCGTCGCAGCAGATACCGGGACAGATGGACATTAGCCAGATGGAAGAGAAGCAGGAAGCCACAGGAGCGGGAGAAAGCACCGCAGGCAATGAAACAGACCAGCAGCAGGAAGAAACAGCCACAGAGGGAGCAGGAGAAGCCACAGAGGGCGCAGAAGACGCAGCCGGGCAGCAGTCAGAATACATTGACCCACAACCGGAACAGATAACATCACTTTGTTACAGTTGCACACATTATGAGGATTGCCACGACAAGACAGCAACCGTGACCAGCTGCAACGCCTATGAGAACCGCAGAGAAGCGCAGAAGACGGACGAAGAGAGATACAACGAAGAGCAGGCAGCTATTGACCGGGAAACACAAAAGAAACTGCGTGAAATGCAGCAGGAAGAGAAAATGCAGCATTTGCCGTCTGATGAAAGAAAAGAAAAAACAATCAGAGTATCACCGGACAAAATGAAAGCCGTTGTAATCGACCATACAAGACCATACATGATTTTGAAAAATGACGATTACAGAGAGGGCGACACAGTGAAGCTGATTGAGTTTGCAGAGGGAAGAGCAACCGGAAACACGTCTGACATGAAAATTATCTGCATGGACGACGACACGACCAGCAGCGCACTTGAAGAGGGCTATTGTGTAATAGCGTTGCAGGAGGTGTAGACGTGGTACAGATTTTAGAACTATTTGGGGGAATTGGTTCCCCCAGATGTGCTTTGCGAAATTTGAACATTCCAACAAAAGCTATTGACTATGTGGAAATAGACGAAAACGCCGTAAGGTCATACAATGCAATGTTTGCGGAAGAATTAGAGTATAAAACACAATCAGTGGTGGGCTGGAACCTCAAACCAGATATTCTGATACATGGCAGCCCGTGTCAAGATATGAGCATTGCGGGACATCAAGGAAAAGCAACTGCGGAAGCAGGGAGGATAAACAGAGGAAAAGGAGCAGACAAAGGAAGCGGCACCCGGTCAAGTTTGATGTGGGAAACAATACACATTATTCAAAATATGGGCGAATGGAAGCCAAAATATGTTATCTGGGAAAACGTGAAAAATGTATTAAACGGCTACAACAAGAAGAACTTTGAACAATACATAGCAGAAATGGAAAAGCTGGGATATACAAGCAATTATCAAATATTAGACGCAAGGGACTTTGGATTGCCACAGGCACGGGAAAGAGTTTTCACGGTATCGGTGCTGAATGGTGAAAAGTTCGACTTTTCAGACTTAATCAGAACGCCAATGAAAGATATATCAGAATTTCTTCTGAACAACGACGAAGTGCCGCCAGTGTATGACGTGACGCAACCGAGTGTGTACAGTGTGATTGGAGAAAAAGGCATAAGAAGAGCAACAGTAATAAAAGATTTTGCATACACAATCACGACCAGACAGGACAGAACACCAGCACAGGTGATTGACTGCGGAAACGGGCGTTATAGATATTTAACAGAACGGGAGTGCTGGCGCCTGCAAGGATATACAGACAAGGATTATGAAAGGGCAAAAGCAGTCCAGAAGCGTTCTGGAAGATACAGAATGGCGCTATACAAGCAGGCTGGAAACAGCATTGCAGTTCCGATATTTGAAAGTATGTTCAGAAAGATAATTTTGCATGAAACAGCATAGGAGGTGCGGGAAATGCCAATAAACATGACAGATTATAGAATGATTATCAACGAAAGAGTATACAACGTATTGCAAATTATGATTGATTTTGCAGGACCGTCAGAAGAGGGGAAACCACCAAAGCCGAAGTTTATTGACGCAGTATACATTGACGAAGACGGAACAATAAAAACCATACGTGATGAAGCGTGGTGCTTTCAGTTTGTGAGAAGAAACGGAGGTGCAGCAGATGGAAAGACCAATAATAATGCTTAATACAGACAATATGCCCGTATTTTGCCGCAATCAGTGCGCAAATACAAAATGTGCAAAGCATATCACAAAGGCTTATGAGTGTGGCGGGGCGTGTTCTATGCAGTTATTAAGAGGGGAACCGGAGTGTGCAGGGTACATATCACGGAGGAAAAGGGAATGACGCAAGAAAACGTATGCAAGTCTTGTGAATATTACGAAAGCTGCGGAAAGCCGGAAAGATACATGAAGTGCATGGGTTACAAAGAGCGGCAGCAGGCAGCAGGCAAACAGAAAGTTGACGTGCAAGGCTGACAGCCGGGAAAGACGGGCAATAAATGAAATGGAGGAACAGCAAATGGCGCAGGCAATGGAAAGAAGCAAGGTAATTGAATTGCTGGAATATTACAAAGACATAGACGGGGAGGTGAGCATATACAGAAAGATTATAAACGACTTGACGGACCAATACTACAACCCCATTGGCGCTATACAGTGCGACGGTCTACCAAAAGGAAAAAATAATATATCACGACAAACAGAAAATATGGCGCTGAACATTCCAGATTTTGTCAGCGGAGAAATCAAAGACTATGAAGCAAAGGTGCAGCAGTTACAGAGTTTGAAAGCACAGCTTTTGCAAGAGATTTCAAGACTGAAACTGAAAGAAAAGCGTATTATTTTCGATTTTTACATTCACAACCTCAAATGGGAACAAGTAGCGGTACGCAATTCATACAGTGAACGGCAGTGCAAGAACATTAGAGATAACGCACTTGCTACGCTGTCACAGAGGTTTGAAAAGAACCAGATAATTTCACAATTCAAGAAGATTGCATAAGCAATCATTGCCCGCCATTGCCTGCGTTTCACTGGTATAATTTATATCAGCAAAGCAGGCTTTACGCCGTTATATTTGCACGTTGGCAATAGTGGGCTTTGGTGATTTTTTGAAATTACAAAGCCCATAATTTTTTATACTTCCGTAAACTGGAAGAGTTGGAAAGAATGAAAACGAACGAAAAGAGGTGAGAAGATGGGAAGACCACGAAACCCGGAGCGGGACAAGTCAATGCAACGCTATCTGGACGCAGACGGCAAGATTGAAACAGCAGAACTGGCAAAGCTGGCAGGGGTGCCAGAAGTAAGGATAAGAAAATGGAAGTCAGAAGACGGCTGGGACGAAGCCTTGAAAAAGAAGCCTAAAAAAAGGGGTGGACAAAAAGGCAATAAAAATGCTGCGGGAAAAACCCCGGCAAAAAAGGGGAACAAAAATGCCGTCACACACGGAGCCTTTGCACAGGCAGGCTATGAAGACATAGACCCAGCGCAGGCGGCAGCAATACAGAACATGGGCACACCGTCCGCACTATCTCAAATGATGGAGGAATTGCAGGCATTGTACCTGCGCAAAGCCTATCTGGAAAGACTATTGAAAGAGTATGAAAGCCCGGAAGCAGGCGGCTTTTACACAGATAAAATAGTACACATGATTGTACCAAAGAGCATGGAAGAAAGACAGCAGGAAGAGGACTGCGGCATGGAACACCAGCAGTGTGCAGACCCAGAGGGCAGCAAGAGCGAAACATATAAACCAGCCATGAAGTCTGTTATTAAGTCCAGCCCATTTGAAAGAGCAATGAAAGTGGAAGCCGAACTAAACAAGCTACATGGGCGTATTATCAAGCAACTGGACAGTATAAAGGCGTATGAGTTAGAGGACAGACGCTTGCAGCTTGCAGAAAAGCAATTAGAGTTAAACAAACAGAAGCTAACGGGTGAATTTGACATTGACCCGGACGGAAGCGCAGAAAACGACGAAATCACAGACGTTGTGGACGACGTTTGATAGGTTCTTCCGGCGGTCTGGAAGCACTGCGGGTACGGCGACGCCCAAAACCTGCCCAGATATAATTTTGAAAATTTCATTTCCGCTTCCGACCCCGGTAAAAATAAATGGGTGGGGGTTAAAAAAAGAAAAAAATGTGACCAATTCGGACACAAAAGAAAGGGGGTGCGGTTTTTGAAAGCGTACACTTCAAAGGCGGTTGCTAAGTGGCTGGATATTTCAGAACGCAGAGTGCGCCAGTTGCGCGACGAAAAGGTTATAACGGAAATCAGACCGGGGCTGTACGACTTGAAGACCGTAAACCACCAGTACATAAATTATTTGCGCAAAAACAACCCGGAAAGTGAAAGCGCAATAGATTATAACGCAGAACGTGCAAAGCTGGTCAGAGCAAAAAGAGAAGCACAAGAACTGGAATTGCAGCTGCGCAGAAATGAGGTACACACCACAGAGGACGTGGAACAGGTAATGACAGACACACTTGTTAGGTTCAAAACAAGGCTTATGGCTATACCTGCAAAGTTAAGCCCCATTTTATCAAAGAAAAAGGACCAGACAGAAATATTTAAGCTGCTGAAAAGCGCCATTGATGAAGTGCTGGAAGAACTTTCGGACTTCCAGACGGTGTTTGGGTACGGTGTAGACAATGAAGAAAAACACAGTTGATATGTTCACACGGATTTTCAAAGTGCTACAACCACCGCCAGAAATGACACTTTCACAGTGGGCAGATAAGTTCCGCAGACTGTCTGCCGGGTCTTCCGCAGAGCCGGGACGCTGGAAGACAGCAAAGGCGCCGTATCAAAAAGAGATTATGGACGCCATAACAGATATTACAATAAAAAAAGTCGTGATTATGTCAGCAGCACAGGTGGGAAAGACAGACGCAATGGTGCTGAACCCTATTGGATATTATGTGCATTATGACCCGTCACCGATTATGGTTATACAGCCGACAATAGACATGGCAGAGAAGTTTTCAAAAGAAAAACTGTCACCTATGTTGCGTGATACACCCGTACTGGCTGACCGTATCAATGAGAAGAGCCGCAACAGCGGTAACACAATCATGCAAAAGATATTTCCGGGCGGCTTCATAACGATTGCAGGCGCAAACAGCCCAACGGGACTGCGAAGCCACACAATCAGAATATTGCTTGCAGACGAGATAGACGCATACCCAGCCAGTGCAGGAAAAGAGGGCGACCCACTTTTACTGGCTTCAAAGCGTCAGACAACATTCTGGAATAAAAAGCAGGTGGACATTTCAACACCGACAGTCAAAGGGGCTTCCAGAATAGAAGTGGAGTACGAAAACAGCAGCCGGGGAGAATGGAACGCACCGTGCCCGTGCTGCGGAGAACTGCAACCGCTGGTCTGGTCAAATGTTGTGTTCGACAAAAACGACCTATCAGAAATCAGATACGCTTGCAGCAAGTGCGGCGTCATATCAAGTGAAGCAGAATGGAAAGAACACTTTATTGACGGAACCTTTGTACATGAAGACCCAGACAACCCCGTGCGTGGGTTCCACTTGAACACGCTTGCTTCCACATTGACCACATGGCAAGAAGTTGTTGAAAAGTTTCTGACGGCAAATGACCAGATGAAAAAAGGCAACGTGGAACTTATGAAAGTATGGACTAATACCGAAATGGGGCAAACGTGGGAAGAAGACGGGGAAACCATAGAAGACGACGAACTGATGAAACGCCGGGAGAAATACAAGTGCGAAGTGCCAGAAGAAGTGCTGTACTTGACAGCTGGCGTAGATACGCAGGACGACAGATTTGAAATTGAAGTTGTGGGCTGGGGTCCAGAATATGAAAGCTGGGGCATTAGGTATGCGGCAATATACGGCGACAATTCAGACATCAACAATCAAGTCTGGCAAGACCTTGACACATTCTTATTGCAGACCTTTGAAAAACCAGACGGAACGAAAATGAAGCTGTCATGCGTCTGCATTGATAGTGGAGGACACAGAACCAATCAAGTATATAAATTCTGCAAAGCCCGGTTCAATCGCAGAGTATTTGCAATCAAAGGTTCAAACGATAGCGCCGCAGCGTATATCCAGAAGCCGTCAAAAAGCAACCGTGAGGGCGCATATCTTTTCACACTGGGAGTTGATACCGGAAAAAGCCTGCTTATGGACAGACTAAAGCTGGAGGAAGAGGGACCCGGCTTTTGCCATTTTCCAAAAGAAGAGGGCAAGGGATATGACGAAAAGTATTTCAAGGGCTTAACGTCAGAAAAAAAGGTAATGCGTTACAAGATGGGCAGACCATATTTTGCATGGGAACTGAAAGACAAAGGCGAACACAAACGAAATGAAGCGCTGGACTGCCGAAACTACGCAACGGCAGCCATTGAAATTATCAACGTACCATTGAAAAAACCAGACAAAAAGAAAGACGCCACACAAGCAAAGAAAATTGTAAAACGTGGCAGAAGAAGAAGTGGAGGAATTTTATAAATGGCAGGAATTACACTGGAAACAGCAAAAAGACACCTTGACGCATGGCTGGAAGCAGAACTGGCAGTGACAAACGCCCAGTCATACACGATAGGCAGCAGGACTATGACAAAAGCCAATCTGACCGAAATTAGAAAGTCTATTGAATATTGGCAAGGGAAAGTCACTGCGCTTGAAAATGCGGCAAAATATGGCGGCAGGAACCGTGCAAAACGATTTGTACCACGGGATTTATAAAACATTGCCCGTGATTGCCCGTTTTGGGGCTTTATTTCCCCCCATTGCCCGCAAAAATGGGGTAATATTGTAGCGTGAATAAGTGAGAAAAGACAAAAAGCACCCGTGAAAAGGTGCTTTTTTCATGCAATAAAGGAGGTGAAAGCGTGGGAATTGCAGCGGGAATTGATAAGGCAATAGCAGTCATAGCACCGCAAGCAGCACTGAAAAGAACGGTTGCAAGGCAGAAAATGCAGATTTTAGACAGTGGGTATGGCAATTATGGCGCCAGCGTCACAAAGAAATCACTTGCAGGCTGGCTTCATGCAGGCGGCAGCAGTCGTGAGGACATAGAAGACAATGTATCTATATTGCGCCAGCGTACCCGTGATTTATACATGGGCGTGCCACTGGCAAACGGGGCAGTCAAAACCATGCGCACCAACGTTGTTGGACGTGGGCTGCGGTTGAAATCGACCATTGACGCAGAAACGCTGGGAATTTCACCAGAAGAACGCCGGAACCTTGAAAAAAAGATTGAAAAAGAGTGGTCTATCTGGGCTGAAAGCAATGATTGCGATATGTCAAGGATAGATAACTTTTACGAGTTGCAGCAGTTGGCTTTTATGAACTGGCTTATTTCTGGGGATTGTCTGGCGGTATTGCCAGTCAAACCACGAATAAACCAGCCGTATGACCTGCGTGTGCAGCTGATAGAAGCAGACAGACTTTGCAGCCCGGACGACTGCGACACCATAGACAACAAGATTGTTGGAGGTGTAGAGGTTGACAAGTCCGGGGAAGTGATAGCGTATCACATAGCGAACCACCACCCGTTGTCATACGCATACAATGACATAAGCTGGCAGAGGGTTGAAGCATACGGACAAAAGACCGGAAGAAGAAACGTGCTTCACATGATGAACCGGGAAAGAATAGGACAGCGCAGGGGCGTTCCGTTCCTTGCGCCAGTCATTGAAAGTTTGAAACAGCTTGGAAGATACACGGACGCAGAGCTTGTGGCTGCGGTTGTGTCTGGTATGTTTACCATTTTCATTGAAAAGGCAGACGCCAGCGCAGAAGACGCCATAGGAAGTATGCTGCCGGA
>ULLS01039969.1_pt1 | contig 19030 bp, 7 predicted proteins | sample 1951471 | NCBI WGS metagenome assembly ULLS01 (sample SAMEA4835532, study PRJEB28245) | human gut metagenome | biome: gut microbiome; material: fecal sample | place: Denmark | collected 2008 | reverse complement strand
TACCCGGGTGGAAGAAGCCCTGCAGGGCAAGACAGCCGGTGTACAACTGATATCCACAACTTCGCAACCGGGTGCTTCGCCTACCATTCGTGTCCGTGGTTTTTCATCGAATGGTACTTCCGATCCCCTCTATGTGGTAGACGGATTGATAGTATCCGACTTGAGTGCTGTGGATCCTAATAATATAAAAAGCATGGAAGTCCTGAAAGATGCCGCATCCGCTGCCATTTATGGTGCGCAGGCCGGTAATGGCGTAGTGCTTATTACCACAAAGAGCGGAAGCAAAGGAACCAGCAGCATTTCCTACGACTTTCAATATTCCATCAGTAGCCTGGCGCAACGTCCCAAGCTGATTAATTCACAAGAAGCTTTATTGCAAAAGAAGGAGCAAGACCCTACTTTTACAGATGATAATATCCAGGAGCTTATTACCAGCGGCACATGGGACGGTGTATCGACTACCGATTGGTATGATGTGGCTTTTAATGCTTCGCCATCCTCCCATCATACGGTCAACTTTCAGGGAGCGAATGACAAGGGCTCTTTCTTCCTGTCATTAAACAATCTGTATGACAATGGTATTCTTCGTGAAAACAAGGATACCTACAAGCGGCTTTCCGTCATGCTGAATGCCGACTATAACATTAAACCTTGGTTGAAGGTAGGTGTTACTGCCAATTATGCAAAATATACGCAGAAATCCATCAATGACGGTAGTGCGGGCAATTCATATTCCAGTATGATTGCTACCGTGATGACCATGGCTCCTTATTATGCGGACACGTATGCAGCCGATGCGCTTCCTAAACAAATGGAGGCATTGATTGCCAACGGCTTTACTTTGCTGCGCAATGACAAGGGCGATTATTACAGCTGTCTGGGTTCTATGGAACAGATACATCCTATGGTAGCCATCCGCATGAGCGACAAGAAAAACTTCGGCAACAGTCTGATGGGAACGCTCTATGCCAACCTGACTCCTTTCAAAGGATTTGTGTTTACTACCCGGCTGGGTTACAGGGAACTGAACGCAAACACTTATCAGTATAACAATCTCTATTACGGTTCGGCTTCCGCCAATAATAAGGATAAGAACGGGGCCAGCCGCTCCAACTCCTCTACTACCTATTATCAGTGGGAGAACTTTGTGAATTATAGTACGGATTTGTGGGACAAGCATCATGTGTCTGCCATGCTGGGTATGTCCTACAGCGAGAATAACTTCACTTATGTTTCTGCCGGTGTAGACAAGACTGCCAAGCACGATCCTTTGTATGCCGACGTTTCGTATCCTGCCGGAGATGCCGTGAAGAGTACCGCCGGTTATAATCTGATTAATCGTAAGCTGTCCTATTTCGGCCGTTTGGCTTACGATTACCAGAACCGCTATATGCTGCAAGCGGCCATGCGTGCCGATGCAGCCGATACTTCCGTGCTTCCGGGTACCAATCGCTGGGGCTATTTCCCGTCGGTATCAGCCGGTTGGGTCATTTCCAACGAGCGCTTTTTCACGGAAAAGAACAATACCCCTCTCACATTCCTGAAGTTGCGTGCAAGCTGGGGGCAGAATGGCAGCACAAGCAATCTGAGCGGTTACAAGTATTCCAATTCCCTGGTGACTTCGGCTGCCGGGTACTCTTTCAGCAATACGGCGATGAAATATGTCACTTCTGCCAAACCTTCGCAGCTCTATAATCCTGACTTGAAGTGGGAAACCTCCGAACAGCTGGATTTGGGTATGGATTTGCGCGCTTTCAACGACCGCTTCTCGTTTGGTATGGACTGGTATCAGAAGAAGACAAAAGACTTGATTGTTTCCAACATTGTCATTCCTTATGAGGCGGGAAACTCATCGGCTCCGATGAATGCCGGTAATGTGACGAATAAGGGTTTTGAGTTTGAGGCCGGATGGAAAGACAAAGCCGGTGATTTCAACTATTCTGTGACCGCCAATCTGGCCACTTTGAAGAACGAGGTCACTTATCTGGATCCGCATGTCAGCGGCGGACGCATAGAAGGCGCCACTACAATGGCTTCGAACGGTTCGTTCTCCGCATTCGAGGTAGGCTATCCGGTGTGGTATTTCAGAGGCTATCAGGTCGATCATCTGGATGACAAGGGCAATCCCGTATTCAGGGATAATACGGGTGACGGTACCATTGATGCCAGTGACAAGGCGATGATTGGTAAACCGATGCCGGACTTCACATATGGAATCACGTTGACCGCCAACTACAAGAATTTTGATTTTCTGATTTTCGGCAACGGCTCCGTGGGCAATGACGTATTCATGTCCTACAGTTATAACTCCATATCCTATACGCTGAAGGAGATGTACGACCAGCGCTGGACGGCGGACGGGACTACCAGCCGTAAGTTTGCACGGCCGCAGAATACGAATGCAGACAAGTATGGCTTGTCCGATGCTTATATTTTTGACGGCTCTTATTTCCGCATCAAGCAGATACAGCTGGGATATACGTTGCCCCGGACGGTTACGAAGAAGTTCCTGGTCGACAAGCTGAGAGTATATGCCTCGTTGGATAATTTCTTCTTGTTCACCAAGTATCCGGGACTCGACCCGGAGGTTTCCTCCACGGCTACCAGCGGTATGGGCGTGGATTACGGAAATTATCCCACAACGAAGAAGGTGGTGTTCGGTTTATCAGTTACATTTTAAATAATAAATAGAAGAAATATGAAAAGAAAATATATCTTGTCCGGACTGTTGGCGTGTGCACTTACATTTTCCGCATGCGATGTCGATTTGCTGGATATTCCCCAGAAAGGTGTAGAGAATGAAGAGAATTATTATCAGACGGATGAACAGTGTGAGTCTGCCATCGCTGCTGTCTATGCGTCCTGGCGGAATGCTTATTCCGGGCGTGGTGAGAAAGCCTCGCAGTATGCCAACGGTTTCTTCCTGAAAAATTTCTTGGCAGACGATTTCAATTCGGGTGGTGCCCGCTCCGACCAGGTGTATGCGCAGGAGATATACGAAAGTGCGATAGTGGCCACGAACGGTTGGGTGGAAAACTATTATAAGAGGTTGTATGCCACGATTTATCTGGCCAATCTGGTGATTGAGCGGTTCGATGCCGCTGAAAGTGAAGTGAAGGCAAGAAACATTGCCGAGGCCAAATTCTTCAGAGCCATCTGCTATTTCGAACTGACCACTTTGTGGGGGACTCCTCCTTTGGTAGATAGGGTATTGAAGAATTCGGAAGAGTATAAGGTGCCCAACTCCACTGCCGAACAGTTGTGGAAATTCATGGAGACAGACCTTACGGAAGCTATAACTTCCGGGAAACTCACTTCGAAAACGAGTTTGGAAGACAGGGACGGGGGAACCCGCGCCACGTTGGAGGCTGCCCGCTGCTTGTTGGGAAAGATTTATCTGTATCAGGAGAAATATGCCGATGCCAAAAGTGAGTTGGAGAAGGTCATTTCTTCCGGCAAATATGATTTGATAGCCGATGTCAGCACATTCTATCATCCGGCCTCTGCCGGCTGCAAGGAGTATGTGCTGGAGTGTGTGCGCCATTACGACCCTTCCAACATGTATTCTCAGGAGGGCTGGTTCGGCATCTTGGCCAATTGGGGATTCGGCTATGGCTTTATAGCCGGTCCGGAAGCGTCCATGCACTATAAGTTCAACACTACCAGCGGTTACAGCTACTTCAATCCGTCGAAGTCTTTGTACGATGCCTTTGTGGCTGAGGAGGGTGCCGACGGGTATCGCTTGAATGCCTGGATCAGGACCTGGGAGCAGGTGATTGCCATGAACATTGCGGTGAACACGACTACCAACAAATATGCCAGCGAAGGCTATTTCCGTCTGAAATGGCTGGCAAGCACCGATGACGAATTTGTAGGGTATTGGTGTGGAAACCAGAGCAATACTCCGGTCATCAGATATGCGGATGTGTTGCTGATGGCTGCCGAGGCTTGCCTCCAGGCGGGAGACCAAGCCGGTGCCGACGAATATCTGGGCAGAGTGCGCGACAGGGCCCGTCTTCCCAGAAAGAGTCATGTGACGCTTTCCGATATAAAGCTGGAGCGCCGCTTGGAACTTGCTATGGAAGGCATGCGCTTCCAGGACCTGAAGCGTTGGGGGGATGCTCCGGCGGTATTGGCGGATAAAGGGAAAAAGTTACCGACTTTCCAGATTGTACCTGACCCGAATAATGACCTCACTACGGCGGCAGGCATCTACAACGCCCGTTATACGACCAAAACCACCTATGTCGATAATGAAAAGTCGTTGGCGGGTTGGACTCCCAATCGCGACGAGTGGCTGCCGTTTCCTGAAAATGAATTGGAGGTGAACAGCAACCTGAAACAGAATCCCGGTTATTGATTTATCCTGAGAAATTCACAATTCGGTTTAACTATATAAAGAAGAAAAACATGAAAAGAAACTTAGTGATATTTGCCCTGCTGTTTGTTTGTATGGCTATAGGGGCGCAAACGGTATTCAAGAATGAAGAGGTAGAGGTTTCCTTGTTGAAAGAGAAGACTTGGGTATTTTCCACTTGGGACTATACTACCATGTATCTGATAGAGGGCGAAGACAAGGCCGTGCTGATTGATACCGGCACGCGTTGTGCGGATTTGGATAAGATTGTGGGACAGATAACCGGGAAACCGCTGGAAGTAATCGTCACCCACATGCACCCCGACCATGCCGGCTGCATCAAGTATTTCGATAAAGTATGGATGCATCGGGCCGATACGGTGCTGGTGCCCCAGCATGCGGCGGATTATCAAGGAGAATTCCTCTATATGGAAGAAGGACAAGTGTTCGACTTGGGTGGACGCAAGCTGGAAGTGGCATGGATGCCCGGGCATACGCCCGGCTCGGTGGTACTCCTGGACAAGGCAAACGGAGACTGTTATTCGGGTGATGCGTTCGGCTCGGGTGAAGTATGGCTGCAGTGTATGCCGATGTCTCCCATCGCCACTTTCCATGAGTCGTGTTGCCGTATGGAAAAGCTCATGAAGGAAGGGCACATCAAGGATATCTGGTGCGGACATTATCCTTATCTGAAATCTTCTTTGCCGCTGGCCTATATTCAGACGATGATACGTATTTCCCACAGGCTGATGAATGGAGACCAGGAAGGTTCGGAACCTTATTCCAACTATTTCATCAAGATGCCTCCCACTGCGAGGAAGTTGGCCGAAGGCCGGGCGATGATTGTATATGATTCGACTAATATTCCGGAAGCCCGGTAACACACATGGCTATTCCTCTCTCACTTTAAGGCGTAGTCCTTGTATGCACGAGATGTGCATCTCATGTATCTCGAGATGTGCATCTCGTGTTGTATGAGATGCGCATCTCGTGCATACAAGGGCCGGCTGTTAAAAGCATGAGGGTTATACCTTCACTTCTGAAAGGCATAACCCTCATACAACAAGCCAAGTAGCCCGTCCTTCTATTTGCCGTATTCGCTCGGACTTACTCCGAACTGCTTCTTGAAGCTCTTCGAGAAGTGGGACAGCGTGCTGAATCCCGTCATGTCCGCAATTTCCGAGACGGTATGTTTCCCTTCCGTTATCAGTTCGGCGGCACGGTTCAGCTTGTAGGTCTTGAAGAAGGTGCTGGGGCTTTCGCCGGTCAGTCCTTTTACTTTATAGTAGAACTTGGTGCGTGATATTCTCAGCAGCTCGGTCATGCGGGCAATGTCCAGTTCGGGGTTGGAGAGTTCGCTCTCCATCAGGTGGTAGAGTTCGGTCATGAAGACGTTGTCTTGTGGGGAGAGGATGTTCTCTTCTATCTTGTCCGTCTGCGTGGCCTTTCCCAGCATGGTGCGCGCTTTCTCGCGGTTCTTGAGCAGCGACTTGACGAGCGCCAGCAGGTAGGTAGGGTCGAAAGGCTTGGTCACGTAGGCGTCGGCTCCCGTGTCCAGCCCTTCCACCTGGTTTTCCACGGTGGCTTTGGCCGTAACCAGGATTACGGGCAGGTGGCAGAGCTGCAAGTCCTCCTTTATCTCCCGGCAGAACTGGTAACCGTCCTTGCCGGGCATCACCACGTCACTCAGAACCAGGTCGGGTGACTCCTCATGCAGCGCCTTCAGCGCATCGTCGGCATTGAAGCGGCAGATTACCTTGTAGTGGGCGGAGAGGAGGGTGCGCAGGTAGTGTGCCATTTCGGTGTCGTCGTCCACCACCAGCAGGGTGGGTTGCTTCTCGTCGGTGCCGGTCTTGTTCTCGGCAGGCTGCGAGGCGGCGGCCAGCGGGAAGGCTTCCGACTGGTTGCTCTGTTCCGTTGCCCGTTCGTCTTCAGCATACACGGCATCGTTAACGGGCAGGATGAAGGTGAATACGGCACCGCTTCCTTCGTCGGGTTGTCGGGCTTTCAGTTGTCCGTGATGAAGCACAGCCAGGCTGCGGGCATAGTATAGACCGATGCCGGTTCCCCAGTTGTAGGTTCCTTCTGCTTGGTTTCCTATCTGATAATAGCGTTCGAAGATTTTTTCTATCTTGTCTTCAGGGATATTTTGCCCGGTATTGGTTACGGATACTTTGATGTACTGTGTGGCCCGGTTATCCGGAGGCAGGCTGAAAAGTAGCGAAGCCTTTTCCCGGCCTACCACATCGAAGCTAACACTGATTTTTCCTCCTTGTGGCGTGTATTTCAGGGCGTTGGACATCAGATTTCCGAATATCTTCTCTACCTTGTCTTCGTCCAGCCACATCAAGAATGTATCTTCTAGCCCATAGGTATTCAGATCAATACATTTGTCGCTGGCATTTACTTGGAAGACACTCACTTGGCGTTGCAGGCAGGCGATGATGTCGGTACGCTTTACTTGCAAGCGCAGGGTGTCATTCTCCAGTTTATTGAAGTCCATCATCTGGTTGACAAGCCTCAGCATGCGGCTTACGCTACGCTGTACGATACGGAGCAGGTTTTTGTCCTCGCCTTCTATCCGGGAGCTATTACAGAGCTGCGTTACCGGACCGGAAATCATGGTAAGAGGGGTACGGAATTCGTGTGAGATGTTGGCAAAAAAACTCATGTTCATTCGGTTGACCCGTTGCTCTTGCTCTTTTTCTTGTCTTGCACGTCGTGTTGCTTTTTTTTCAGCCCTGATTCGTAAAAGGGCACGCAAGAAGAGAAGAGCGAGGGTAGTTACCAACATGAAATAGATGCTATATGCCCACCATGTACGCCAAGGAGCAGGATATACTTTGATGCGAATGGAATTCCTGGCTTCCACAATGCTTTTGTCATTGTTGGTAATTTTGACATGGAAGATATATTCTCCGACGGGTAGGTTGGCATAGTAAACCTCTCGATTATTACGGGCGTCTATCCAGTAATTGTCGAAACCTTCCAGATGGTATTGATAATGTACACGGTCAAATTCGCTATAGTCTAAGGCGGAGAAGGAGATACTGAAGCTATTCTGATTGTACTCTAGGTGGATGTCAGGGCAATAGGAGAGATGCTTGTTGATGGTTTGTTCACTCTGTTGCGGTCGTATTAGTTTATTGTGTATTTTTAAATCACAGAATAGCAGTGGGATATTGCGTTTTATGGGCACGTCAATAGGATTGAAGAAAGTAAGCCCATGCGTACCGCCGAATACCAATGTTCCATCGGGCAGGCAGCAGGAAGACCGGTCGTAGAACTGGTTTCCGCCTATGCCATCAGCAGCATAATAGTTGGTGAAACGTTCGGTGGTTCGGTCATACTTGCTCAGACCGTATTGTGTACTAATCCAAAGATTACCCTGCAAGTCTTCCTCGATACCCGATATGTCGAGGCAAGAGGTGCCGGGCACGGGTATCATTCTATTTGTTTCGGGATGGTAGCGCATCAGGCCATTGCTGACGGTACCTATCCAAATGGTTCCATACGTATCTTTGTGCAGGGCGGTGGGGATGAATACGGAACGGCGAATGCAGGCTTTCTGGTCTTCTTCTGGGATATTTATCGGGCTTGTCATTAAATTTTCGATATTGATTTTCTTCAGTGGCTGATAAAAACCTGCCACCATCAGTTGGCTGTTGTCTATCATTACCAGACCGGGGACGAAGGTGAATCCTTCGAAGAGTTTCACCTCCCTGAACTCCTTCTCACCGGGGCGTAGTGCATAGACATTTACTGTGGCGGTTCCTATCCAGATAGTCCCGTCCGGTGACTGGGTGATGGACATGGGCAGGTAAATCCGGTGTCTCTCTTCTATTTCCAACTGTCCGTCGGGCATGTACCGCCCTTTCAGTACCTCGTTGTTAGTGTTTGTCATCCAAATGGCGTTACTGTTGTCCACCATCAGCTGGTTCACGAAAATAGCCTTTTGTTTCTCTTGTGCAAAGAGTGTTTCTGGGTTTATTTGCTTGATTTCGCGGCTTTTCGTGTCATATATGTATATGCCATCCATGAGTGTGGATATCCACAGCTTGTTGTCCTTGCCGGCGCTGAGGGACATTACGGACTTGTTGTTCAACTCGGAACGCAGATAGTTGTCATTGTTAAAGCGTTCCTTGTAGTGATAGCATACGGTATATCCTTGGTCTACAGAGCCTATCCATAAGTTCTGTTGTGAGTCGGTGAACATTTTGCTGATTTTGAAACGAGGCATTTCAAAGGGGAATCCATTTTCTCCTTGATGAGTCACGCTTTCGCTAGTTGGGCTATAGTAGAACATACCGTGCTTGGCGGTATTCAGCAATAGACCGTTGTTACCGTAGGGGTGTATGTAGTTGATGTCGGCATAGCAGAGCATGGGCTTTTGGGCAATGGACGGTGGTAGTTGCTTGAAGTTATGTGTCTGAGTATCGAAGATGTTGATAGTGCGGTTACCGGTTATCCATAGTTCGTTGTTGTGCAAGAATGAGTAGTAGGGATATCCATTGAGGGGGATAGACTCTTTCCGTTGCAGGGTGGTGAGGTCATAACGGTGGAGTTCGATGGGGGTTACTATCCATAGGTTATTGTCGGCGTCGATGTGGCATTGCACATGGAAGGTGTGCTGAGGGTCTATGTCGGGCAGTACGCAGATGATTTTCTCCGTGTCGGGGTTGTAAGCATAGAGCTGTGTAGAAGTATTCATGAAGATGCGTCCATTGTGGTCTTCCATAATCTTTAGTACATTTTTGTTGCTGCTTTCAATGGGGATTATCTGGAAGTTGTCTTTGTCGGTATATAGGCACACACCGTTCACGGTAGCTATCCAGAAACGATTTTTCGAGTCACGCAGCAGATGGGTAATCTGGTTGTCGGGTAGTCCTAGTGAATCGTCAGTACAGAAGTACTGGTGATATTCGTGCACATTGTATTTGTTCAACCCTCGGAATGTACCTATCCATATATGGCCTTGCGCATCTTCGGCCATGGTGGTGATTTTCTGATTGGAGAGGTCGTTGGCGATGACAGGGCTTTCGATTTCGGCCTCTCGATTTTCGGACAAGGACTCTTTGGCGTCGCATGCCAGCAGACAAACAGCAGATAAAGTACCAGCCAGTAGGTGCGACAATGTGCGGAAGTTAGATAAGGTCATATCTAAAGGTTTTTGAATTATTTGCGAAAATAAGGATAAAAAATTGAATATAAGTTGCTTTGCAGCATGTTTTGAACAAAAAGGCAAACATTTGAACCTATGGGCAAGCGCTTTTAAACCTCCGGGCAAACCCTTTGTACAAACCGGCCACTCTTTCCGGCGCAATCGGCGTAATATTGCAAATAGAAAAACAACCTATATTTTGTAATTCTTTAAACTAATATGTAGTCATGAAAAAACAACATCTATCCATGCTGGCATTTGCATCCATGCTTCTTCTTGCTTCTTGCGGACAGACTGCGAATATGAAAGTTGCCGGTACGCAGACATCCGGTGAAATCATCGCCTCCTCTGAGGCAGCCATCACCGAAACAGAATCAGGTAAAGTGGGAGGATTTTTACAAGATGGTATCTATATATATAAAGGTATTCCCTACGCAAAGGCTGAACGCTTTATGCCGCCTCAGCTGATGGACAAGTGGGAAGGTGTACGTAGTAGCCGTATGTTTGGACCTACTTGTCCCCAGGCGGTACGTGCAGGCTGGGGCAGCGATGAGCATGCTTTTGCTTTTCACTGGGACGATGGTTTCCCCGGTGAAGACTGCTTGCGGGCCAACATCTGGACTCCGGGTCTGAACGATGGAAAGAAACGTCCCGTCATGGTGTGGCTTCACGGTGGTGGCTATGCAGCCGGTAGCGGTCAGGAATTACCTTCCTACGACGGCTTCAACCTTGCTAAAAAAGGGGATGTGGTAGTGGTTACGCTCAACCATCGTCTCAATGTTCTTGGTTTCCTCGACCTTTCCGCCTATGGTGATAAATATGCTAAATCCGGTAATGCAGGTTTACTCGATCTGGTAGCAGCACTTCAATGGGTAAATAAGAATATAGCAGCGTTCGGTGGTGACGCTCAGAATGTAACGATTTTCGGACAATCAGGCGGTGGCGGAAAGGTTTCCACATTACTTGCTACTCCGTCAGCAAAGGGACTCTATCACAAGGCTATTGTTCAGAGTGGCTCTATGCTTCGCACGATGGATGCCAAGTATTCACGCCGCATCGGTGCTGCCGTGATGGATGAGTTGGGGCTGAAAGCCTCGCAGATAGACGAGTTGCAGAAGATGCCTTATGAAAAGCTGCTGGCTGCCGGCGAGAAGGCGGTTGCCAAAGTGAAGGCCGAAGCTGAGAAAGAGGATGGTGTTTCCACATTCATCTTCGGATGGGCGCCCACTGTGGACGGTGACGTGCTGCCCGCACAGCCTTTCGATCCACAAGCTCCTGCACAGAGTAAGGACGTGCCTGTGATGATAGGTACTACATTGCACGAGTTCACTATGAGTACTTATGTTCCCGCTTTCCGTACCATTACCAAAGAAAAAGCTGTGGAATTCCTTAAACAACGTTATGGCGACCGTACGGAAGATTTTTTGGTTGCTTTCGCAAAGGCTTATCCTAATTATCAGCCTAAGGACTTGGTGGATGTGGATTTCGTGTTCCGTCCCAGTGCAGTAGAGCAAGCCAAACTGAAAGCTGCACAGCAGGGTGCTCCGGTCTATATGTATATGTTTGCGTGGGAGTCTCCGGTACTTGACGGCATGTTCCGCAGCACTCACTGCATGGAGATACCTTTCGCTTTCAATAATGCCGTACTCCACGCTTCCATGACGGGCGGCGGTGCCGAAGCGCAGGCCTTGGCCGAGAAGATGAGCAACGCTTGGCTGAACTTTGCCCGTACCGGTAATCCTAATGCAGAGGGTCTGCCCCAGTGGGACGCTTATACCGAAGAGGGAGGAGCCACGATGTTCTTCAATAATACGTGTGAGGTGAAGAAGCACCACGACAAGGAACTGTTGGAGGTGGTACGGGCGTTTCCTACACGCGGGTTCTGACACTTTCTGAAGAAACCTTTTTATTATTAACATAAATCTAATTTAAATCAAATGAAACAAAATCTGAAGCAAACGGCTCGGAAGAAACTTGCAGCTATGGCGCTCTTCCTATTGATCTGTCTCCCTTTCAGTCTGGCACAAGCTCAGACTATAAAGGTGAACGGTAAGGTTACTGATGACTTGAACGAACCAATGATTGGTGTGAGCATCTTTGAGAAGGGAACTACCAATGGTGTCATTACGGATATGGATGGTAACTACTCTTTGTCTGTAAAAGAAGGAGCGACAATTGTTTATTCCTATATCGGCTACTTGACGCAAGAAAAGAAAGCGGTGGCGGGAGTTATGAATGTGATACTGAAAGAAGACACTAAAACGTTGGACGAAGTGGTAGTCGTAGGTTACGGTGTGCAGAAGAAAAGTTCACTGACCGGTGCCGTATCTTCTGTAAAATCAGAAGATATGGAAGCTCGTACCATTACTCGTGCTGAACAAGCATTGCAGGGTAAGACTGCCGGTGTGCAGGTGCTCAGTGCATCGGCCAAGCCGGGCGCTTCTCCGCAGGTGCGTATCCGTGGAATAAGTTCTAACGGTTCTTGCGACCCGTTGTATGTAGTGGATGGACGTATTGCCAGCGATATTGGTGGTATTGACCCTAATGACATTGAGTCTATGGAAGTATTGAAGGATGGTGCTTCTGCAGCTATCTATGGTGCTGCTGCTGGTAACGGTGTTGTATTGATTACTACAAAGAAGGGAAAAGGAAATGGTAAAATTACATATGATTTCCAATATACTGCACAGAGTTTGGGCAAAGTACCCGAAGTAATGAATGCTGCGCAGTACAAGGAATTCTTTCTAGAAAACAAGAAGCTTACCCAAAGTGCTTTTGACACCTATTGGGATGGCAAAACTGATACGGATTGGGTCGATGAGGCTTTTGAAAGCAGTTCGATGGTACGTCATAATGTGACTTTTCAGGGTGGTAGTGACAAAGGTTCTTTCTATCTGTCATTGTCCCACCTTGATAACGACGGTATGATTGTCGGCAATGCCGATACTTATGAACGACTCACGGGAATGGTAAATGCCAGCTGGAAAATCAAACCTTGGCTGGAGGTAGGTACCAATAATCAGATTGAGCACTACAAAACTCAGTCCGTAGCCGAGGGCAATGAGTATGGTAGCATGATGCTTTCTGTATTACAATTAGACCCTCTGACCAAGCCTCTTTATCCTATTGATGACTTGCCGTTGAATATGGCTACCATCTATAAGGATCATAAGAATATGTTGGGCGATGGAAACGGCAACCTTTATGGTGTATCAGCTTTCACTGGCAATGCCGAAGCTATCAATCCTTTTGCCATGCGTGACAACTCTTATACCAAGAACAGAGGCTTTAATATCAATGGTTCTACTTATTTGAATTTTATGCCTATCAAGGGGCTTACCGTTACTTCTCGTCTTTCTTATCGTTTGGCTTCAACTTCCTCTTATGGCGTGGGGCAATCTTATTACTATACTGACAAGGCTAAACGTGATTGGGTGGAGGTTTCGGCTTCGGATTATAGCCCAACCTATTATCAGTGGGAGAACTTTTTGAACTACACCCGTTCTTTTGGCAAACACAACGCAACATTGATGTTGGGAACTTCTTATAGTCAGAGCCGTTCTTATGGCGTTAGCGGAAGTAAGAAGGGATATAATGAAGATACTACAGATATGTGGGGAAATGTGATTAACAGAGTTTCGCATTTGGGTTTCTTGCAGAATGATCCTAATTTCTTCTACTTTGCCTATGCTACATCTGATGCTGTAAAGGATGTAAGTGGTGGTGAGCCTACCTATACTCGTAAATTATCTTACTTCGGACGTTTGAATTATGACTATGCCGGAAAGTACATGGCTCAGTTCTCACTGCGTGCCGATGCTGCTGACCTCTCTGTGTTGCCAAAGAACAAACGTTGGGGCTATTTCCCGGCAGTTTCTTTGGGTTGGGTTCTTTCGGAGGAAAATTTTATGAAAGGAACTGAAGACTGGCTGTCACAATTAAAGCTCCGTGCCAGTTGGGGACAGAATGGTTCTACTGCATCATTGGGCGGTTATAAATGGAATGTATCAATTGGTGCTACCGGGCATTTGGCTGTAGGTGATAATAATAATTTCTCTTACATCAATGGTTATGCTCCGTCTGCTACCGGTAATGACGGACTTAAATGGGAAACTTCTGAACAAACCAATATAGGTATTGATGCCCGTTTCTTGAATAGCCGTTTGACTGTTACAGCCGATTATTTCCATAAAAACACAAAAGACCTGATTGTTTCGGGTATTAAGGCTTCAACTGTAGTAGGTAACAGTTTCTCGCCAGTTAATGCCGGTAATATTACGAACAAGGGGTTTGAATTGGAACTGGGATGGCAAGACCGTATTGGTGACTTTGCTTATGGTGTCCGTGCCAACGTTGCTACATTGAAGAATAAAGTGACCAAGATGCATGAGTCTTTATCAAGTATTGATGGGGCTACTTATGTGACTTATGGAGCCATTACCCGTTTTGAGGTAGGTAAGCCTGCGTGGTATTTTTATGGTTATGATTTCATGGGTGTGGATTCAAAAACCGGTGAGCCAATCTTTAGAGATATTGATGGTGTAGAAGGTATTACGGATAATGATAAGACAGAAATTGGTAAGGGAATTGCCGACTATACTTATGGTATTACCTTGAATGCAGCTTGGAAGGGATTTGATTTTATCTTGTTTGGTACGGGTTCTCAAGGTAACGATGTATTCTGTGGCTTGAACCGTGTGGATTACAATTTGAATCAGCTGACTTATTTTACAAAAAACCGCTGGACAGAAAGCAATCGCAATGGGAAGACTCCTGCATCAGGCGCTACAGATTATACCAAGTATCTGACTTCTTCCGGCTGTGTATTTGACGGCTCTTATTTCAAGATTAAGCAAATTCAGTTGGGTTATTCTTTCCCGAAGCAACTGATTAAGAAGGTAGCAATTGAAAATCTACGTATATATGGCTCACTTGAGGACTTCTTTACTTTTACAGACTATCCTGGTTTTGACCCTGAAGTTACCGGTGTCGGAAATTCATTAGGTGTGGATAAAGGTAGTTATCCTAATTCAAAGAAGGTTGTTCTTGGTTTGAGTGTGACATTCTGATTTTTATGAACTTATTAAAATGAAAAACATATGAAATTAAGATATTCTTTAATGCTCGGAGCGCTCCTTATATTGGCTGGCACTTCGTGTGAAGACAAATTGGATATACCTCAAAAAGGTGTATTGGACTTTTCCACTTATTATAAAACTGACGAACAAGCTCAAGCAGCGGCTGATGCGCTTTATATACAACTCAAGGGTACATACTATAACTATACGATGATGAAGAATGCCCTTTCGGACGATGTTTGGGCAGGTGGTGGTGGTCGTAATGACAATGCAGAGCTGGAAGGTTGTAATGAATATTCATTTGGCTCAGACCAAAGTTTTATCGGAGGCGTATGGGAAAGGTACTATCAGCTTATCTATAAGGCGAATGTGATTCTGGGACGTGTTGAGCCTGATACTGATTTGAAGAAGAAGGCTTGTGCTGAAGCCAAGTTCTTCCGTGCTTTTGCTTATTTTGATTTAGTTTCTATGTGGGGTGATGTACCATTGGTAGACCATGAACTTGGTAAATCCGAATATCAGTTGGCTCGTTCGCCTAAAGCTGATATTTGGGCGTTGATAGAGCAGGACCTGACTGAAGCTGTCAACTCAGGACTCTTGGAGGAAAAGAAGAGTGTGGATGATAAAACGACATGGCGTGTTACCAAGCAGTTGGCACAAGCTATATTGGGTAAAGCTTATTTATGGCAAGAAAAATTCCATGAAGCTGCTGTTGTCTTGAATGAGGTTAGAGCTAGCGGTAAGTATAAACTTTATGATGGAAATTATGAGGATATTTTGACCTACAAGGCTGAGTATAATTGTGAAAGTATGCTCGAAAGTAACCGTATTTTTGATGCAAGTAATTCCATGGATGAGTTCAGTTTCTTTGAGGTGATGAATCATTGGCGCACTGATAAGTTGGATATGTCTGGCTCTAACAATCAGTTTAATGGTACCGGATGGGGATTTATGGTTCCTCAGAAAAAGTTGTATGATGCATTTGTTCAGGAAGAGGGTGTAGATGGTTATCGGTTGAATCAGACAATGAAAACCTATGACCAAATTTCTCAATTGGGTGTCAAGGTTGCCAAAGGGCAGAGTTTGATTAATGAAGGTTATTTCATGTGGAAGCGTCGCTTCTCGAATGTAGAATCTCCTGCTGGGTTCTGGTGTTCATATAATAACTATCGTTGGATGCGTTATGCTGAAGTCTTGTTACTGGCGGCTGAAGCAAACCTGAAGGATGGCAATCAATCCGAAGCTGATGCTTGCTTGAATGAGGTGCGTCAGCGTGCAAGATTGGATGCCAAGACAGCTACCCTGGATGCCATTAAATTGGAAAAGAGACTGGAACTCTGTTCTGAATATACCCGTTATCAGGATATTATCCGTTGGAAAGATGCGGAGGCTTTGCTTAAGGATCAGGGTGAAAGAACACCTATCTTGTCAAATAAGGCAGGAAAAGATGAGCCGGATAATGTAGCGGTAGAATACATTCAGTATAACAAGGATAAAACGCGTTATGGTTTCAAGGAAAGACATTATTTGTTGCCTATTCCGGCAAAGGAGATCCGCTTGAATCCGAATATGGAACAAAATGCAGGTTGGTAAAGCGTATAAAGAATCAAAATCTAACTTCGTCATCTGATGCAGATAAACAAAATTAGATTTTTCTAACTGATTAATTGTTTGTAGAAGAAGTCCCCCGTGGGAATCAGCTAATTGTACGGGGGCTTCTTTTGTGGCTTTTTAAATATAATATATATGAGAAGATTGTCAATTACTTTATTTTCACTCTGTCTGGCATCTGCCTTGACTGCACAGACGACCGGTTCGAATCAGTCAGTCAGACTGCGTGCCGACAATATCGACGAAGTGGTCAGTGCTATGACCCTCGAAGAGAAGGTACACCTCGTCATCGGTTGTGGGATGTCGATGGGAAGTGATACCAAGTTTCCCGGAACAGCGGGACGTACTTACGACATTCCCCGACTGGGTATCCCTTCTGCCTATCTTGCCGACGGACCGCACCGGTTGGCGATGGCTGCCAAGCGGGAATTCGACAGCCGTACTTATCATGCTACGGAATTCCCTTCCAGCACCACGGTGGCAGCTACTTTCAATCCGGATGCAGCCCATAAGGTGGGACGTACTTTGGGTATGGAAGTGAAGGATTATGGTTTGGATGTGTTGCTGGCACCGGGTGTCAACCTGATGCGAAATGTGCTTTGCGGACGTAACCATGAATATTATTCGGAAGATCCGGTGTTGGCTGGTAAAATGGCTGCTGCCTATATCAACGGAGTCCAGAGCCGGGGGACAGGTACCTGCCTGAAACACTTTGCCGTGAACAACCAGGAGACCAACCGCAATAACAACGACTCTCGCCTGACACAGCGCCCCTTGCGCGAGCTGTATTTGAAGTGCTTCGAGATTGCTGTCAAAGAGTCTCAGCCCTGGAGCGTGATGACCGCCTACAATAAGGTGAACGGCAAATATACCTGCGAGGACCGCGAACTGACAGAAGACATCCTCCGCGACGAATGGGGATTCAAGGGACTGGTGATGTCCGACTGGAATGCCGGAAAAGATGCCGTGACCTCCATCGTAGCAGGAAACGACATGCTTCAACCGGGGCAAGACCGCCAGTATAAAGCTATTTTGGAAGCCGTAGAGAACGGTACACTGGATTTGGCACTCCTCGACCGCAGCGTGAAGCGTGTGCTGGAGTTTGTGGTCAAGAGCCATACCTTTGCCGGCTACGAGTATCCCAATAAAACCGATTTGGAGGCTCATGCGCAAGTAGACCGTGAGATAGGTGCGGAAGGTATCGTGCTGCTGGATAACAAGCAGGCGCTACCCATGGCTGCCGGCATCAAAAAAGTGGCCCTTTATGGAACTACTTCCTATGACATGGTTCCTGCCGGCATGGGCTTTGGCAGTACGGGCATCGGCTATTACACGGTTTCTATGGTAGAAGGTTTGCGCAATGCGGGCTACATCGTGGACAAAGAATTGCTGAACTGCTACAAGAAGCATATGGCCGACGAGCAGAAACGGCTTTTTCCTCACGGAAAACCGCCTTTCGCCTTTACTCCGCTGCCCCGTGCCGAGGAGTTCCTGCCCACTGCCGAGGAACTGGCTGCACAAGTGAAGGCCAACGACATTGCCGTGCTTACGCTGGGGCGTGTCAGTGGCGAGGGCTGTGACCGCCGTGTGGAAGATTTCCTCCTGAAGGAGAACGAATTGGCTCTGATTAAGCAAGTGTCTGCCGCTTATCGTGCTGCAGGCAAGAAACTGGTGGTGGTTCTCAACATCTGCAGCCCGGTGGAGACTGCTTCTTGGAAGGGACTGGCAGATGCAGTGGTTTGTGCCTTCCAGCCGGGACAAGAGGTGGGTAATTGTATCACGGACATCCTGACCGGAAAGGTGAATCCTTCGGGCAAGTTACCCATGACGTTTGCCGTAAAATATGGCGATGCGCCGTCGGATGCTAACTTCCCTTTTGATTACGAGTTCAAGATGCCGTCGTTTGCTATGGGTACCGGCATGAACTTCAAGTCCGAAAAGAAAGAGGAGAAACCGAAGGAACCGGAGAAAAATGTGGATTTCACCAACTATGAAGAGGGAATCTATGTGGGTTATCGCTATTTCGACACTTTCGGTAAAGAGGTTTCCTATCCGTTCGGTCATGGTTTGAGCTATACTGCTTTTGACTATGCGGTAGAGAACGCCAAAATGGATGCCGACCGCTGTGAGTTGAAAGTGAGCGTGAAGAACATCGGCAAGGTGGCAGGGCGTGAAGCTGTACAACTCTATGTGAAAGCTCCGAATGGGGGACTTGACAAGCCTGCCAAGGAGTTGAAGGCCTTCGGCAAAACTGCCTTGCTCCAGCCGGGCGAGAGCCAGACACTGATTCTGACTTGGAACGTGATGGACATGGCTTCCTTTAATGAGAAAAACAGCTCTTGGGAGTTGGCTAAGGGTGAATATCAGTGGATGGTTGCCGCATCTTCGGCCGATGTGCGTTGCACAGCGGTACAGAGGGTGACAAAGGCACGCAAGCAGAAAGTGCATGATGCCATGCGGGCGCAAGTGCCTGTGGCTGTGTATCCGATGGTGAAGAGATGAGGGGGATATGCGTGAAAAAACTGATATATATCAATTAGTTTTAGAGTGGAAAACGCTTATTTTGTAGTACATTTTTAAATCGATACCATGAAAAGATTGATACTCTCTCTTTTAGCCGTCTGCTTGCTGTGGATGGCAAATGCACAAAATCCTGCATGGGGACCGCAAAGCAAGGTAGTGACCGACAGCATCTACAGCCAGGTATTGAAAGCACACCGTGCCTACACCATCTATCTGCCGCAAAGCTATAGCAATGAAACGGATAGGAAATATCCTATCCTCTATTTGCTGCACGGCATGTCGGGGGTGAATACCAGTTGG
>ULLS01022169.1_pt1 | contig 19107 bp, 36 predicted proteins | sample 1951471 | NCBI WGS metagenome assembly ULLS01 (sample SAMEA4835532, study PRJEB28245) | human gut metagenome | biome: gut microbiome; material: fecal sample | place: Denmark | collected 2008 | reverse complement strand
GCTTTTGCGCGATAACCGCCGTTCGGGATGGCGAACATCCCTTTCAGCCACGGCTTCGTTGCGCTTTGAGCATCTGCCCAATGAAAAAGGGCTTCCTGCTCTTCATCTTCCGTTGGAATTACATCGGCATAAATAGAACGCCATGTAGTCCGCACTTTGGATTTGTACATTTTACCCATGCGCCTCCCTGAACATCAATCGTAGTGTATCGCTTCATCACTGCGTTGCACACCGGACAGATTGTCAGTGCAAGTGCATTCAGCCATTCTTGCTTTTCGACCATGCTGCACCTCCTCTCTGCGCCTTCATGCACATTGCCGCAACCTGCACATCTTCACAAGCCAGCAGACACAAAAGACCGATAACCGTCATTGTCATCCCCCCAACCACGCCGCAAGCGCATCCGCTCCGGCGTACACAAGAATCGAAATGATACAGTTGACGAGCGCCAGCAGAATGTAAATGTACCACGGGCGCGTTTCCTTCGCCAGCAGGAAGCCCGTCACTCCCAAACCAATCATCGTGCCGAAAAGCACCGCCTCGGGCAGCGTCACAGTTTTCATCAGCTTTCCTCCCTTACGTCTCAATCTGCGCCTTTGCCAACTCAATTGCCAACAGGTACGTCCTTTCATGCTTTGTCCCGGCGTGGACTTGCTTGACTTCTGCGGAAAAGTCGTCAATCGAGCCGCTGAAGCATCCGCAGGAAACGTATATTCCGCCATCCGTGCCGCGATAAAAGGTAGTTGTATCGTCACGGCTACCGATTGCGCCGATGGTGATGCAATCAGACGACTCCATTACACGCGCATTTCCCCTCACCCACGCATTTCCTGTCACGCGCGCCTCGCCTGTCACCAACGCCTTTCCCGTCACACATGCCGAACCCGTCACACACGCAGAACCTGTCACCAACGCCTTTCCCCTCACCCACGCCGCGCCCGTCACCCACGCCGAATCCGTCACACGCGCCTTTCCCGTCACACACGCCGCGCCCGTCACCCACGCCGAACCCGTCACCCATGCCGAACCCGTCACCCACGCCTCGTCAGCGACCCACGCCGAACCTTCCTGAGACAGATTTCTCTCCGCCTCAATCCAGCCGCCCAAGTCGCCTGCCTTCACGTCATGCAACGGAATATCAATCAGCGCACGGATGCGATGCAGAATCTTTCCGCCGATTTCTTTTGTTTCGGCCGTCAGTTCATACTTTTTCATTTTTGTTTTTCCTCCCATGGCGTATTCGCCATCTCTTCCGCCGTTGGCTTCCGCAGCCAGCACCGCCACGTCTCGCCGTAGGTGTAATCGGCGTACCATGTGCGTCCGCCGTTGAAATATATGCGATGGCTTTTAGGTTCCCAGTACGTTAACATTCGCGCACGGACGCACGGCTCGTCGTCCCCGTTGTTATCTTCAATCCATACGAGCGTTTCTGCGCTGATTGCCAATTCCGCAAGTGTCAGTATCCGGTTTTTGTGCTCATTCATCTTCCTTCGTCCTTCCACGGCGTATTTTCCCGCTCGTTTTTCGTCGGCTTGCGCCGCCAGCACCGCCAAAGGCTTCCATAGTCTTTTTCGTTTTGTTTCGACCTACCGCCAATGCCAGAAAATTTGAACAATATTTTCGAGCCATCCGTCTCCAAATCGGTAACGATGGCATATCCTTCATATTTCTCTCTATATTCCAAATACATCACAGTTTTTTGCTCTGTGTTGTAGTCGTCACATGCAATTATAAACACTTCATCCAGCGTCAGCACCCGGTTTTGTCCTTGTCCGCGCGACATTGCTGCTATGTAAGCACCGACTTTCGTGTGATACGCAGGGCTTTTGATGCCACACGACGGAGTATTGCATTGGTACCAGTACATTCTTTCTTCGTCCTCGTTGTCCTCCAAGCGCATTTCCGCGCCGCAGTAGGGACAGCGCGGAGCATGGTTGTTTTCCTTATTCATCGTCGTCTTCCTCCTTTGGCGCTTCCGGGTATGGCATCCAGTGCGTGATTTTCACGGGCTTGCCGGGGTACATTTCGTCGCAGAACTCTTGCGTATCTGGATAAAAACACAAGTAGGGATAATCACACTCTTTTTTTTCATCAAACCCAAGAACGTACATTTCATGCGACGGGAGTGTTTCCGAAACGAGCTGCCATTTGCTCACAGCTTGCACAGCGGCTTCATACGCTCTTTCCGCTGTGTTCCTCGCCGGGCTTTCGCTTTCACACTCTTCATTGGTACATTCGTACCAGTGCAGCATTACCATAAAGTCAACATCTTCTGTCCGGCACACGAGACTCTGCTTGTGCCGCATTTTTGAGCCGCAGTACGGACAGCGCGGGGCTTTCTTGTTATCAGGCATTGTTATTCCTCCCTGCGTTGTTATTCCACGCTCTCACGGCTGCGGCTCTTGTTTTCCCAAGCTCACCGATATAGCCACAGTCCAAGCATCTCACCTCAAAACCGTTACCGCCGAAAAATTTAGTCAACATTTCCACGTACTTGCTTCCGCAATTCGGGCAAGGCTTTGGATTTACTCGCATTACGCCCATCCCCCCTTAAACTTGTTGATGAAGTACACTTGCCCTTTGCCCGTCACTTTCGGCGTTCGCCGCAGTATAACGCTGCCGTCCGACGTTGTGATAGCCGTTTCCTTTATCTCGAAAAGTCCCATATCCATAGCTCTTTGCGTCGGGCAGTTGTGAAGCTCTCCTTTGCTGCACAAATATCCGTTCACGCGCAGGAGTTTGAACAGCTTCTTTTCGCCGATTTCAACGCCATTCTGCCGCAGCAGCTTCGCCATCTCGTTCACAAGGATGCTTGTTTTGCTTGCGCTCACAGCATCCGCGAACAGCGCCTTTGGCTGCATCTCCGTGATTTGCTTGTCGCGCTGCTCAATCTGTCGCTGGGCAACAATCAGAGCTTTCGCCATCAGGTCAGCGTCGCTCATGTCTTCCTGCCCTGCGATGTAGCCGCCGCTCTTTCGGATTGATGGGATGACATCGTGCGTAATCCAGCGCTTGAACTCTTTCGCCTCCGGCTTGCGACTGCTGAGGACGAGTGCGTACAGCCCGGGTTCGCTGACGACGGTCACATTTGGATTGCCGCGATTTCCGTCGGTTAAAACGACGGTATTCTTTTCGTCGTCGTCCAGACGGGCCACTGCATCCCGTGCGTTCTTGACTTCCAGCGCTCGGCACACATCCGCCGCCACGAACCACGGCTCTTGTTTTCCTTTTTCGACGAATGTCCGAATGTTTCCAAACCGTTTGTTCTCGTAAACGATGATGTTGTACATGGCTTTCCTCCTTTTAGTCCTTTTTTAGGCATGTATACCGCATATGTGGCTTATCAAACCCCAGATTCACAACTCCCGTTGCGCCGTTTCGGTTCTTCCTGATTCGGCACGTTTGCCAGGTCAAACCGTTCGCTTGGCAATTGTGGTACATCTGCCATCTGTCGCTATTCGCGTCCTGCGGCTCTTCCGGCTCATGCAGGATGAGAAACACGTTCGCGTCCTGCTCAATCGCACCGCTGTCTCGCGCCTGTGACATATCCGGCTCGCTTCTTGTCGCCTTGCCGAATCCCTTCTCGCTCTCGCGATTGAACTGCGTCATACAGAGAAGCGGAACGCCTAAATCCATCGCCATCAGCTTTAACTCGCGGCTGATTTGCGTCACCTCCTCCGTGCGGTTTCCGCACTTCTCATCGGCTCGCATGAGCTGGATGTAGTCAACTACAATCAGGCTCAACCCCTGCTTGCTTGCCTTCATTTTTGCTGCCGCGTTGCGGATTTGCAAGGGCGTGACCGCTCTTTCTTCGATTGTGACTGGTAAATCTGCAAGCGCCTGATAGCAGGGCGAAATCTGCGCGAAATCCTCTAATTCCATCTTGCCTGTGGAGATTTTCTGCAAGTCTACGCCTGATTCGTTCGCCATGAATCGCGCTGCAATCTCCACCGGGTTCATCTCCAGCGACACGAGCAGCACACCGCCACCGTGTTCCGCAACGTACTTCGCCATGCAGATAGCAAGTGACGTTTTGCCAACGCCGGGACGTGCGCCGATATAGATTAGCTGTCCCGGCTTGAAACCGCCCAGCATCACGTCAAGGTCTGCGATTCCGCAAGTTACGCCATCCTTCTTGTCGAAAGAATTCGCAAGCATGAGCGACGCTTCGTGCATCGTCACCCCGTCGTTGATAGCGGTTGACGACTGTGCCGCCGCTGCGCAATCCGCTTGCAGCGCTGCAACCGACACGCCCGGATTTCCTACATCTTGCAGGATTTTTCGCGCCAGCGTCGCAAGTTCGCGGCGTTTCGCGCACTCCGCCAAAATCGCTATGTACTGCCGGGACATGACAGGCGAAATGCCCATCTGTACGCATTGCATCAAGAGGGCTGTATCTTGGAAGTCGCATTGCACTTCTGCATCCAGCGTTACAAGGTCAACGTTTTTCCCCTGCTTCACAAGGCGCATAATTCCGCGCTGACAGGCTTGCATCTGCTTTAAGCCAAAGAGTGCATCAGGCAGTGCGGCAACCTCTTGCGCCACAATTGCGTCTTGCATCGCAAGCCCAATCAGGCTCTTTTCCGCGTCCTCGTTGATGTATGCGTCCATCTTTAACTACTCCATTTTTTTGCGATTTCTTCCAACTTCGTCCGTACCTCTGGATGCCCCACGCTATTCAAAAATACATCTCTCTGCTTGACTTTCGGCGGTTCGCGCACTTCAATTTCATCCGTACTATTGATAAACCTTATCGGGTGCTTTTCCGCTTCAATCCGTGCTTGCTCTCGTCGCTCTTTCTCCTGTTTTTCTTTCGTGCGTCCGTTGATTACACCTTTGAGGTATCGGACATTTGCCTTCCCGGATTCCCCGGCGATTTTGACGCATTCCAGCACCTCTTCCGCGCCGTTGTCTGCTACAAGCTGGTTGATGGTGTCCATCGTCGCTGTTGTTTCGGGAAATCCTTGCCGTTGCGCTTCGTCCAGCACCGCGTTTGTTCCCTGCTGAATTTCGGCGGCTTCCTCGTCGCTGATAAAGGGTGTAGGGGTGCGCATTTCGGGCTTTTGCTCTGGTTCGGGGTTGAGCTGTGCCGGTTCAGGCTGCTGGATTTCTTCTGAATGCTCTTTCTTCGGACGACCGCGCCCGCCGGATTTTCCAGCCGCCACTTTTTTCTCGTATCCTTCGCTCGCTCTGTCCAGTTCACGAACAAGCGCGTTATAAAGGTACTTGATTGTACGCGGCATTTCAGCCGTTTCTCCGCTCCTTCCATATTGCAGGTACGCCCTGACAACAAGCCCGATTTCCTCGTCGGACAGTTCTTCGATGTCGTCAGCCATATCGAGCGGTATCGGCACATACTTTACCTTCGCCATTTGCTACCTCCATCAGCCGCCGTTAGAACGGCAAATCCTCGTTGTATACCGGGGTGTACTGCGGCGCGGGCAGTTGAGCCGCCTCATGCGCCACCTGCGGTATATCCTGTTTCGCGCTGTCCAAAAACTCAACATCCTGCGCGAATACTTCCAGCGTTGCGCGTGTGCTTCCGTCGTTGGCGTTGTATGTGCTGACGCTGACGCTTCCAATCACACAAACCTTGCGCCCCTTTGCAAGGTACTTTTGGCACGTTTCCGCTTGCTTGTCCCAGACGGACACGCGGAAGAAGTCTGCTTCTGCCTTTTCACCCGGTTTCGCGCGGCGATTGACCGCAACCGTGAAGTTGGCGACGCTCTTGCCGCTCTGCGTCGTGCGCAACTCAACGTCCCGCGTTAGATTTCCGATGATTGTCAGCTTGTTCATTGCTTTTCCTTCCCAGCTTGTACAGCTTAGCTATTTTTTCGTCGATTTTGACGGGCTGAATGTGGTACTTCTCGTCGAACTCCGCCTGTGCCATCGTGTGGCACTCTGTGTGATGTACACGGCAAAGCGGTTCGCACAGCAGCCCGATATGATTGATTTCCGTGCGGTCTGCGCCCATGCCGACGCGCTCCCAATGATGTAGGTCTGACGGTCTGCGTCCGCAGACGGCGCATTGCTTGTGCATCACGCAAGCATAGATATACGCGCCAATGTCCTCCGCGTACTCCACAAGCGGCTGTTTTGTTGGGATGTCGTTTACCACGCAGAACTCAACAAGCCAATCAATATAGAGCCGTGCGGTTGTCATATCCACGTCGGACAGGCTGAATGCCTTGATTGCCTCCGCTTGTAGCTTATCAATTCGCGCTCGCAGAAACTCCGCCTTGAGCATTGTGTTGAGGTCGCTTTTGTCCCCCTGTCCGAGGTATCCCGTCGCGGCGGCTATCTCGCCAATCAGCGCCCACGCCTTACGTCGTTGCTCTGGACTAATCGTGCGGCAATCCTGCCATAGCACGGTGACTGTATCGGATAGGTTTTCCGCATCGGGTCGGGCAGTCTGGATTGTCAGGCTGCCCGGTTTCTCGATGACTTTGCCGACTGTCGCAATCATGGCGCACTCCACGGCTCGCGTTTGGTTTCTTCTCGTGTCGGCTCTTTTTCCCAGCACCGCCACTTTGTGCCGTAGTCCTCTTCTCCGACGACGAAGCTGCCAATACCAAGATTGTACGGAATCACTCGGCACGTTTTGTTTGTGCGCACGAGGAAATACGCGCAGATTGGAATATTGTAGCGCAGTTCCACCCAAACACGCGCTGCCTTTCGGTTCTGCGTGATGGCTTCGTAAAAAGTCAGAACGCGGTTTCGCTGCTTAGTCGTCATCGTCATTTCTTCCTTCTTTGGCGGAAATTCTGAATCGCACGTCGGGCAATGAAGCCGCGCTGTTCTTCTTACCATATCGAGTACAACGTATTTCATTTCACCGTCGCAGTACGGGCATCGCGGCATAAGTTCTTCTTTAGGCATTCTTTTCCCCCTCCCACAGCTTTTCCTCCCCTTTCTCCATGCGTTCTGCTTTAAGTTTGTAGTAACGTTCACGTGCGGCTTTACAGATTTTTTCTCTATGCGCTAAGTAATGCTTTCGATTATATCTCCGCGAATTTTCTTTGTTTTTCCAGTAATATTCGCGATGACGTTTTTGAAGCTCTTCTTTGTGCGCTTGATAGTAAGCCCGCTGATATTCGCGACGGGCTTCCCCACGTTCAGCCATTTGCGTCAGCTCGCTTCCCTGTGATAAACTCCGCTCTCGGCAGCGTCTCAATCCATGCGCAGAACGCCCTCCATTCCGGCAGACGGTGATTCTTGCGCTGCTGGTAGATGGTTTTAAGCTGCCGGTAGTTGGTTGTCATTCGCGCCGTCAGCCGCAAGCCAACAGGCACGTTGTAGAGGACTGCAAGATACCGTTCCGGCGTGGGTGCTTCCTTGTACTCCGCAACCAGCTTCTCCACAAGCTCGATTGTCTCCCGGCGAACATAGTCGATGCATTGCTCGTCGATGTCCATGCTTGTTATGCGGTGCATGGTTGACTGGCTCGAAACGAAGTCCAAAAAGTGATACCGCTCGGCTTCCACCCACGCCTTGATTGAGAACGTGAGGTCGAACTGCACGACGATTCCCGTTAAAAACTGGTCGTGTCCGCTCCCTGTCTGGCAATTGGCAAGCGCCATCGTCCGCTCCGTGACTTCCGCGCTGCAATTCTCCGTGTCGGTTGCCATCGGATAGCGGCTTGCCTTTACGCTCGACGCAAGCCCCATGATTTCGACGTTGCTAACTACATTCATCGCTTTTCCCCTTTCTCGATTCGCTCCACCATGTCAAACGGGTCGTCGAAATCCAGCCGGATGCCCGTCTTTTCCAGCACCTCATCAATCAATTCTGCCGTTGTGAAGTACGCGCCGGGTTGCAGATACTTTTGCGTCGCCGTCAGCATCCTATGAATCCGCTGTGCGCCAAATCCGAACTCTTCTTTCATCGCAAGGCACATTCCGGCGAAAATCATCTTGATTGCATGGCGTTCTGCATCCTTCGCTCCGCGCTCATACTCGCGTTCGTAGCCTCCCCGCGCCCTCATGATACTCTGCGTGGCGTGTGTCATGTCCCGCGCCGCTCTTCTGCGTTCTGCTCGATTCATCACGATGCCTCCCGTAAATTAGCTTTCACCGCGTCCATCAGCGCCTTTGCGTCCGCCATCGTCATCTCTTTCGTCGGGATATTTTTGATTACGCCGCCATCAATAAGCACCTCGCGCATTTGTTGCAACGTCTCAATTCCGATTCCGATTTTCCTACATTCCGAGGTGATATAAAATCCCGGATTTTCCTCTGCCGGGTTTTTCGCGCTCTTGCTCTGCGGCTTTGGCTGCTCCGGTTTCTTCTGCGGCTCGTGCTTTGTCTCGTAGCTTTCACCGTCCGGGTCGGTCATCTCTTCCGTCGGGATGCAGAATACTTGGAAAAGTGCATATTTGTAAGCAATCGCCATTGCCTTGTTGCTTGCCTTATCGCCGCTGTCCATGCCTTCGCCCAGCGTCACCGCCTCGACAAAGCTGCCGTCGGTGGTGTAGAAGCGGAACGCGATTTTTAGAAGGCTGTACCGCAGTTCTCCGCCTTTCGCTGTTACCTTGATTTCTCGCGTCTGCTCCAAAACCTGTGGAACAGTGAAAATCTTGTTTTTCGTCAGGATGGGCTTCAAGGCGTTCATCACATCGTCGATGCCGCGGAACTTAAAACCCTGCTGCTGGTTGTACTTGTCCTTGCCGATTGCGGAAATGTCCGCCATCGCCGCGCTGATTGCGGCGTAAATCTGCCCGTTTTCCATGCTCGTTCCTCCTGTCAGCACTCGTATCATCTCTGATACTGTTCGTTGATGTACTTCTCCCAGCGCCAATCCTCTCCTGTTCGATTGGCTTCATCAACCCTTCGCACGGGCTTCCTGCACCCTCGCGGCACTTCGTCCGTCTGGCTGCATCCACAGTCGCAGCGCTCTCCGCTATCCAGATATGCCCCGCACAGGCAGCAGCGTCTTGTCATTTTGCTCACCCCTTCTGCACCGCGAAAATCGGGTCGCGCGGAACAATTTTGATACCGGGTACGACTTCGCCCGTAATTTCGTCAATCGCCTGTCCGTTGTTTTCTACAAACAACCCTTTCAGCGCCGTCCATTTCAGCTTCGGCACGTTCTCCACGCAGGACGGCGCATTCTCGGCACACCACGCGATAATCTGCGCATCGTCGCGCTCGTACTCCGGCGCTTGCGCCTTGCGGACCAGAACGCCGCTCGGCAGCTTGTACTTCTCGCTGGTCTTCGTCGCTTTGTGCGGAACAGTCTCGAAGTAGCTTTCCAGCATGGCGGTGAAGTAGGCAATCCGTTGCTGCGTAGTCTGCTCTACTCGGTCGCTTTGCTTTTTGTAGTACTCCTTCCACATCTTCGCGGCGTTTTCTGTTTCCATGATTTTACGCACCGCCCAGTCCGCCTTTTGGTCGTTGTCGATGATGAAACGCGCGCTTTCTTCCTGCTCGGTTTCCTCGATTTCTTCAATGTCGTCGGTGATAAACTGCTCCATATATGTTGACTTCCTTTCGATTTTGTGTTAGACTGTAAGTGGCTTAACCGCCACTTACCCTTTCTGTCTGCTCGTGTTCGCGCTTTGTACCCGCGGCACGGGCGCTTTTTTTATGCCCGTCTCCGGGCAATTGTGCCATCAGGGTTCATCAGTCCGCGCGCCACAAGGTCGTTGCGCTTCTTGCGCTGGCGGATGACCTCGTTCTCCTGCTCCTGCGTCGGGTAACGCTTTCGGCGCTCCATCTCCTGCTCAAAATCGCTGACAGTGACGCGGATGGTTTCGTGCGCCTTGCCGCCGATGCAGATGTGCGGCATCTCGCGCATGAATTTCCTGGCACTCTCCTTGCTGATGCAGAGAATTTCGGCGACGCGCTCGGTGTTGAGGTACTGCGTCATTTCGCGCCACCCCGCTTCTCTATCCTCGCAAGCGTGTCGGACAGGCAAGCAACCGCCTTTTTGATGAGCTCGATGTACTTGTCTCGGTTCATCATGTTGTCGATTTGCCCATCATCGCTCACGTCGCGCTCGATGGCTTCCTGCAATCGCAAGATGTCCTCGATTGCGTAGCGATTCCGCAGGACGCTCCCCATCGTGGTTGTGTCGCTGACAGGGCTGTAATGCCGTCGATAACTGTCGCTGTGTGACAGCATCCAGCGATGCCACAGCATAGGGCATTTGTACAGCTCTTCAAGCTGGTCGATGACTTCCGGCGACGGCTCTGCTTCGTCTCCCTCCCAGCGGCGGATGCACGATTCCGGCGTGTGAATTTCCTGCGCCACCTGCCACAAGCGCAGCCCTGCTTGCTCTCTGGCGGTTCGCAGCTCATAACCGCGAAATTCCGGCATTTACTTAGCCCCCCTATCTGCTACAATATTAGTAGGCGCAAGGGCGAAAGCCGTCGCGATTACCTCCGCGATGAAATTGCCCTGTGCGTCAATTTCCCCCGCCTGATACCGCCCCGTCTCGGACAATGCGCGGCTATATGCCCGCTCAAACGTCAGCTTGGTGATGTCGTCCGGCGTGTTAATGCCCGCCATGTTGCAGACGGCGTCGTAGACAATCCGCATTGCGGCGCTGTCGCCCAGATGGTTGCGAATCTGCTTGACGATTACCGCGTCGATGGGACACCACCGCAAGCCCTCGCCTTCCTCCGGCTGCATCGTTACCCCGGTTGCGCGTTGGAAGTCAGTCATTCCGCATATGCCTCCTCCCTGCTCCGAATCTCTTCAAGTAGCTTGTCTACTATGCCTTTGTAAGCATCCCATTCAGCGCAACTTGCGTTCGCTCTGTTTAGGCTTGCATAAGCACGTGCAAACTGTTCAAAGGTCATCGCTCTTTGATTATGAGCGTCCAGAGGAATCCATCGCCAAATGTTTTTGGCAATGATTTTGCTGTCGCAAGCGGTGTCAAGCTCGTGAATAATGTCGCTCGCGTAGTACAGCAGGGTTTTATCAATCAGGCTTTCCTTCCAGATTTTTTTCCGTGCCTCTTTGTCCGGCACAAGTTTGTCCAAATGCGCTAAAAGCATTACCCTTCCCCCCCCCTTAGACAGCGACCGCTGCCATCTTATCTATTTCGTATTTAACCGCCAACAGCAGGGCTTCCATCACGGCTTCATACGTGTCGTATGCCTCGCTGATGTAGTCCCAGTTCCCCAGCTTCGCGAACTCGTCGCGCGTCATGGCTTTCAGCTTCCGCGAACTCTGACGAATGGCGAAAATCGTCTTGTTCGCGTCACCGCGCGACACGCAACTGCTCATGCATTGGCTTTCAATGCCCTTGCCGTACTCGTCCAGCAGACGGTTCGCGATTTGCACCTTGATAACTTCATTGCTCATTGTGATACTTCCTTTCTGTTCTGGCGCTTTGTGCGCTTGTTAGTCGATGAGTGTCCACCAGTCTACGCCCAAGGTCGGCGCAAGCTGCTTTGCAACCTTCGGCGTGACGTTGCGTTCACCATTCGCAATCCGCGAAAGCATTGATTCTGAAATGCCCGTGATTCGCGCAATGTCCGCCATCTTCAACCCCCTGCTTTCCGCAAGGTTTCTAATGTTTGCCAACGTTTCTCCTTTCCTTAACTTGCCCAGCGGTCAAGTTTTTCGTCAAAAAAATTCGACTTTTCTTCTTCTTTGGGCGGGGGTGTTTGATTTCCAACCCGTCCGTGTGTTATCCTATTTGTGCAGGATTCTGTTTTCGCGTCGTCCCTCGCGCTCTACGCTGATGTAGGTTGCTACCTCGTTAATCAGTCGTATAGCGATTATGAATGCGACGCTCAAGCCAAAGAAGACGAACCCTGCCGGGTCTGCGTGTGGCATCCGTGTCACTCCTCTCGTAATAGTTCTCGGTGGGAAGTGTGAAATACGTCCTCCAGCGCTACCAACACAGGATAGGACGGGTCACGCTTCCCAGTCTCGATTAGGCTGTAAGCCTGTACCGTGATTCCGAGCTGCTTTGCAACATCGGCTTGCGACCAGCCTTGTAAGGCTCTGCCCCGCCTTAATGCGGTTCTCATTCTTGCTCCCTTCTCATCAACTCTCGGCAAGTATTTTCCGCTTGCTTGTTTACATTATACATCAACTTTGCGTTGATGTCAAGAGGTTTTCAATGTTTTCGCGAGAAAAATTTGCTTCCCGCCTTTTGGCGTTGCGCAAGCAAGCAGGGCTTTCCGTTGCGGCGCTTGGTGATGCGCTTGGTATCTCCGGCGCGTCCGTGACGCAGTTGGAGAAGTGCCAGCGTTCTCCAAGCGTTGAGGTGTTCGGAAAAATCGCTGACATCTTCGGCGTTTCCTACGATTATCTTGCCGGGTGCGACGGTGCGCCGTCTCCCAAAGAGACAGACACGCTCTACTTGGAGATTTCCGCGCTTGCTCCGTCCGACCGGGAAGAAGTCATGCGGTACGCTCGATACGTTCGGGCGAATCCGCGCAAGTGAGGTGATGCACCGTGCCGTTCCCGGAAATTCTGCTTGCTCTGCGGCTCTCGAACGGGCTGACCCAGCAACAGCTTGCAGAACGCGCCAATGTCGCAGAGATTACAATCCAGAACTATGAATCTGGAAGAAGCAACCCCGTTCCGACGCGTCTTCTCGCAATCGCGGATGTCCTCGGCGTTTCTCTTGATACGCTCGTTGGACGTGATGAAAACGCGTTTTCGCCGCCCGACTTCGACCCGCTGACAGAACAGGTGAAGTCTCTTTCCGCGCTCCAACGTGCGGATGTGATGAAGTACATCGAGTTTATCAAATCCCGCTCCTGATGCGCGTTTGCGTCGGACACACACTCTACAAAGGCAAAAACGGCTCTCTGAGCGCTTTCAGCCCGTCAGGTGAGGAAATACCAGTCCCGACGTGCAAGCGCTCCTGCGGGCGTTTTTGTGCGGATTAGACGTTGCTTTCGTTCAAAGCCTTTTTCGCGTCCGCCGCGTCGTGATGGTGTACTTCACCCGGTTCTCGATGTCGGGCGGGTTGACGTGGTACATCGGGTTCACCTCCCTGCTCTTATCGTATGCGTGAAAGGTGGTGAGTATGCCTTGCTTGAATCGGAATATCGTCTCTGCGACTTGCAGACGTTTTTTGACTATCGCAATGCGCAGATTGCAGAGGCAGCAGGGATTACTGTTCGCGCGTACCAGCTTTACAAGTCTGGATGCAGCGAACCGACGCTTTCGGCACTTGTCCGCATTGCTGACTTCTACGGCGTGTCGCTCGACTATCTCGTCGGGCGCTCCGACGACCCCACGTTCACGCCGTCCACCGGAACTATTCCTTGCTCCGCCAGCAAGGACTGAATCACCTTTCGCGCCGTTAGCGTCCACATGGCAAACAGCCGCACCGTTCCTTTCTCCGTTTTGACGGGCTTGTAAGTCACCATGTCGGCAAAGTTTCCGGCTACCACCCAAGAACCATCGGCGCGCTGTATCTGGATACCAGCGCGGAACAGCGCCTGATTGAACTCGCGTGTTGTCATGCCGTACTGCATCGCCAGCTTTGCCGTGCTGATGGGCTGCGTGTCCGTGATGTTAACGGTCGGCACGTCCGCTTTCTCGCCGTAAACCTCCGGGAACGTCTCTCGGACTGTGCATCCGAGGGCTTTCGCAATGCGCTTCATCGCGTCAACAGTTGGACTTCCCTGTCCGTTGGCGTAGCGGTATATGGTCGGCTTCGAGATGCCCGACTTCTCGGACAGCGCGGCGACGCTGATTCCCTGCACCCCGGCGACGTGGAGAAAATGCCGCAGCTTTTCAGCCATCGACCTCACCCCCGAAAAGGGCTTCGACCGTCGTGCCAAGCGCACGGGCAAGGCGGATAGCGATATGCAGTGACGGGGAATATACACCCCTCTCATACTGTGATACAAGTCCCGGCTGACATCCGATTTTGCACGCAAGCTGCATCTGCGTAAAGCCCTTCTTTGCGCGGAACTCCCGCAAACGATTCTGCATCCGCATCCCTCCAAATTCCTCCAATCAGTGCTTATTATCAATGCTAATAATAGCATACTCAATTTTATATGTCAAGATAATACGCAAAAAAATTTTTGAGGTGTTTTTTATGCTTGGAGATAGGCTCAAGGAAGCGAGAAAGGCAAAAAAAAAGACGCAAGCCGAAATGGCAAGCATCGTTGGAGTGTCGCAAGCGACGTATTCGTGCTATGAGCGCGGAACCATCACGCCGGAGATTACCAGCGTCGTGAAGTTCGCCGAAGCGCTCGGTGTGACCACCGACTACCTTTGCGGACTGTCCGACAACCCGCAAGGAACGTCTGACCGCCCGATTCTCGACGCAACCTGCGAGGCGATTATCGCCAAGCTGATGGGCGCGCCGGATGACGTTGTGCGTGAGGCGATGGACTACGTTGAATACCTCACCGCGAAGGCGGAACGTCGGATGCGGCAGGAGCGCAGGGAGAAACGTGATAGCTTAAAGCGCATGGCGGACAATGGGGATGCTGAGAAGGGCGACCAACAAGAGTAATCAGCAGGGAAGCAAGGCGGAGAAGTAAGTGTGATTATGCACCTGCAAACCCGTCTTGTCAAGTCCCTGTTTTTTTAGTGAGAAAAGACGGTTGACCGTTGCTTTTTGTTGATATTAACAAAATGGTTTCTGCACCATTTCCGCGAAGCCACGAAAATGGTCTGCCCCGAAATTATCATCTGCGCGAAGCTACGAAGATGACCATGCTGTGGATATCCGCAAAATGGTGCTCAAAAAAAGACCGCCGCCACCGCAAAAAATCGCGTCAGCGCATTTTTCTTTTTTTGTTTTCTTTTTTTTATTTCTTTTCTTTCTTTTCTTTCTTTTTTTATAGCTAAGCAAAAAAAATGTGCTATTTGATGAATAGCAGAAAAAATATGCTAAGCACTTTTTTTATGCTAAGCAACGAATAGCGTATTTTTCGAGCTAAGCAATGAATAGCATATTTTTTGTGCTAATGCAGCATGTTCGCAAAAGTGGCGCAAAACCTTGCAATTACTACGTTTCAGACACTTTTTATTCGCTGATGTCCGTCACATTCCTTCGAGTTTCTGACCTTCTCTGACTTTTACTTTTGCTATTCTGCACCTGCTTCCCTGACTTTCCCTGACTTTCACAAGCGGAGTTTGACCTTTCCTTACTTTCGCATCCCAAAATTAACCATGTAAGAACATCACAATGCTACCAAGTAGAATTGTTACAAACTGATAGAACGGCGGCATCACGAATCTGGATGGGAAATAATAATGAAGCTAATTTTTTCCCGTTATTTCCCACGGATTGCTTCTTACTTGCTTAATTTTTTTCTACTTGCTTTCGGATTCGATGCTCTCCGCAGTTCATATTATTTATGTATTCATAACGTTTTCTTTGCAGAAATTTTCCTTTCCAGCCACGCGAGAAATTCCGCTTGCAGGTCATCCGGCAGTTTCTTTACCTTTTCAATGAGCATTTTAACAACAAACTTTTTATCAAAAACAGGCATATTTCCCTCCCCAGTCGCGTATTTTTTACCGTCCACCGCAATACCATATGCTGACGCGCCACGGAATATGACCAAAAATTTCCTGTGCGTTTGCGAAATGTTTTCAATTTGTTCACAATTTACGATGGCACTTTGCTGCGTTTTGCGGCACAATAAGAGAAAAGGAGTGATACACTTGCCACGCCAGACACTAAAAAAGCGCCCGGACGGGCGTTATGTTTGTAAATATAAGGGTTTCTCGTTCTACGGTAGAACGCAGTCCGAAGCCCTTGCAGCCCGTGAAGAGTACAAGAAACAGGAAAAATACGGCAGGAAACCACGGGAAAAGTACACGTTCGCGGAGTACGCGGCGGAGTGGTTGCCGACGTACAAGAGCGAGGTGACGGCGAAAGTGTATGATGACTATGTGGCAAGACTTAACAAAATCGCGTCGATTTTGCCAAAAGTTGAGATGCGACTAATCACGCCGTCGGACATACAGCGGCTATACAACGCTTTTGCTAATCGTGGGGATGCGACACGAAAAAAAGTAGCAACGACGGTACGAGCGGTTTTCCGCGCCGCGTTAGGTGATGGGATTGTAACAAAAAATCCATGCGAAAACATCAAGCCAGCGAAAGGCGAAGTTGGAACGCACCGCAACCTTGAAGATTGGGAAGTGCAAATAATAGAAGATACACACCAAGAAAATCCGATGGGACTTTTTGCCATGGTAATGCTCTATGCAGGGTTGCGGCGTGGCGAAGCGCTTGCACTTGACATTGACAAGGACGTTGATTTTGAGAATGGCGTAATTCACGTTCGGCACTCTCTGCGCGCCGAACATTCCTCGTGTGTTATCGTCCAGCCAAAAACAAAAGCAGGAATCCGTGATGTTCCCCTGTTCCTGCCACTGAGGAAGGCACTAACAGGCAAGCACGGTAATATTCTTACGCCAAAAGATGGCAAAAAAATGTCAATGAACGACGTGGATGTGGAATGGCGCAGATATTTGAGCTTTTTGTCATCGGTTGCGCGAAAGAAAGTTGCGATACGTCAGCACGATTGTAGACATACGTTCGCAACAATGCTATATGATGCGGATGTTGATATTAAAACTGCTGTAAAATGGATGGGACACGCAAACGAGGAAATGATAATGAGGATTTACGCACACCTCACAACAAAAAAGGAAGAGAGCGCAATCGAAAAAGTTGAAAATGCTCTTACGAAGCGGTCAAGTGGTCAAAATGGTAGTCAAAATTAATACGTGCAATGCGGAAACATCGTGATTTCAACGGATTGCGGATTTTTTAATTCTCCCCCATGAAGAAAATAATCGTTTTCCTGTTGACCGCACTGCTGATGTTTTCCGTGGCCTTCGCCGATTCTGTTCCGATGAGCAAAGAGGATCAAATGGCCAGTCTGGTGAAGAATTTTCTGGACGAAAATGAATTCCCCTATGAATATGACGACTATACCTTCACCGTGCCCTTTTCCGTCGATAACTCGATGGAATACGCCTTTATAACCGTTTATATCTACGATGATATGCTGTCCGTGTCCGTGGACGCGCCGATTCACGGAACCCGGGAGGTCTTTGAAAAGATGGCCGTGTTCACCACGCTGGTCAACAACGAGATCTACTATGCACAGTTCCGCCTCGATCTGGATGGAGACGAATTCTATATCTCCTGCCGCTCCTGCAACCTGGTGGAGGACGTTCTTCCCGGTGAGAACGAGCTGTTCTACCTGTTCGCCATGCCGCACAGCTATATGGAAGATTACGGCGACGGCATCGTGGCGGTACTAAGCGGCGGCGATCCCTACGAAGCATTTGAAACCTGTCAGGCGGCGGTAGACGCGCAATGACAAACATCACAAATCCCTATTTGAGCGCAAAGGCCTTCGTCAAGAAAAAAACGGATATTCCCGTTGTGCTGGTCTGTGCCATTTTTGCGGCGGCGACCGTCTCCGCGACGATAAAGATGTTTTCGCAGGGGAAAACGCTGTCCGGCGTGATGGGTATTTTCCTATTCGCTGCGCTCATAACGCCTGTCTTTCGCATTCTTCGCCATGCATACCGCAGAGCCTGCGCGCGCCGTATCGCAGGCGCGCTCCTCCCGCTGACCGAAGAAAGCCTGACCTTTGACCAGCTGGGCACGGTTCTCTCCTCCGTCAAAGCCCTTGAGCAGCTCAGATCGCTCATCGGCAAGGGATACCTGCAAAACCTGCAGATTAACGCGGTGACGCGCACGGTTGCGCTGTACACGCCGGAGGGCACATTCGTGCAGTGGATCTGCCCCGGCTGCGGCGCGAAGAACAGCGGCCGACGCGGCAGCGCGCCGCGCTGCAAATACTGCGGTCAGCCATACGCAAAATGACAGCCAGCCCCCCGGCGTTCATGACAGCAAGAAAATGGTCAATTTCTGCGCCACGCCGGGGAGCATAGCACACCCCAATTCCCCCTTCCAGCACTCAAAAGAGCGCTCGCCAGCCTTTCCGCTGACGAGCGCGTTCTATTTTTATACTATTTTCAAATTCACGCCCGCAGGGAATCTCACTGTCCCGCCGCCGGCGTCGGCAGCGGCTCCGGCGTGCGGTCATCCGCCGCGACCTCCGGCGTGGGCGTCGCTGACAGTTCCTCCGCATACAGCAGATGCAGCGTCTTGACATCCGCCGTCCCCGTCGCAGACAAACTGTTCGCCTTCTGGAACGCCTTCACCGCGTTCTGCGTACCTGCCAGGAACGTGCCAGAGCACTTGCCCGAATAGTACCCCAAATCCGTCAGCTTCCGCTGCATCCAGTACACATCCTCGCCGGAGCTGTTCACTTTCAGCGTCCGGAAGGGCTGCGGCGGCATCGCCCCGGCGCGGTAATCCGGCTCGGCGGTCGGCTGCGGCGTGACGTAGGGCAGCATGTTCTTCGTATTCAGCGAGGGCAGCTTCAGCGCGGCGCGGAGTTCCGGGTCAGCGGGCATATCGTTGCGAATCGTGACGACCGTCCCTGCCCCGCAGTTGTTGTAAATCCACTTCGCGTCCGCAACGGTCAGGCGAATGCACCCGTGCGACGCGCGCTTGCCGAGGTTCTTGTAGGACTTGACCGATAAATCCATGGTATTGACCGTGTTGTAAATGACGGAATGAAACGCAATGGACGAGTTGATGCGCGTCCAGTACTGCGCGTGGCTGCCCCACTCCGGGAAGTAGCACCAGCGCGCCGTACGCCCGTTGAGTGTGAATGTGCCGATATCCGACGGATTCTTGCGCGTGCCGGTGGAGCAGAGCATCTGCCGCACAACAACGGTGTAATCGCCGTTTTCGTCGCGTCCGTAGACGGTCGTCACCTGATTGTTGACGTCCACCGTGATGGCAAACGGCACAGGCGTCGGTTCGGGCGTAGGCTTCGGATCATCGGTCGCGGCACGCACATCCGGGTCGTTGAACAGCGCGTTCCATGTGTTTTCGCCCACGATGCCATCCACGCTCAGCGCGTTCTGCTGCTGGAATGCCTTCACCGCGTTGCGCGTGTGCCCCAGAAAATTGCCGCTGATGTTGCCGGAATAGTACCCCAGTTCCGTCAGGCGGGTCTGCACGAGCTTGACTTCTTCGCCCTTGGACTTGTTGTATTGCAGTTTCTTGACGAACGCCACCGTCGGCGCGGGCGTCGGGGTGGTGGTTTCATCCGAGAGGTGCATTCCG
>ULLS01005977.1_pt1 | contig 20468 bp, 13 predicted proteins | sample 1951471 | NCBI WGS metagenome assembly ULLS01 (sample SAMEA4835532, study PRJEB28245) | human gut metagenome | biome: gut microbiome; material: fecal sample | place: Denmark | collected 2008 | reverse complement strand
AAGAATGCGTGCTGCCGATACGGCGGTTGCTTCGTTGGGCAAGCAGATGCAGCTGGCACAGAGCCGTTTCCGTTTAGCGTCGGCGGGCATCAAGGATGCGGAGACCAACGCAGGTGCACTTTCTGCCAAGCTGGTCATGCTTCGGGAAAAGCTGGAGCTGCAGAATCAGACGATCACCCAGTACGAAGCCAGGCTTGCTGCCGCAAAGGAGCAGCTGCAGGCGGCACAGCAGGCCAACGACCCCGATAAAATCCGGGAAGCAACCGACGCGGTGACGGACGCCGAGACCGCACTCAACAACGCCCGCGCCGCGCTTCGGGAAACGGAGGCGGCGATCCGTGAAACCAACGGTCAGCTGCGCACCGCCGAATCCCTCTGGACGGCTGCCGGGAAATCCCTTACCAGCTTCTCAAAAAGCTGTGATTCCATATCCAAGACCACAGGCGCTATCGGGCGAGTGCTTTCCACCTATGTGACTGCGCCCGTGACGGCGCTGGGCACAGCGGCGATGAAATCCAGCATCGAGTTTGAATCCGCATTTACAGGCGTCCGCAAAACGGTGGATGCTTCCGAAGAAGAATTTGCCCGGCTGGAATCGTCCGTCAAGCAGATGTCCACCGAGATCGCCGCCAGCACAACCGATATTTCGGAGGTCATGGAGGTTGCCGGTCAGCTGGGCATAAAAACAGACGCGCTGGAAGACTTCACCCGCGTCATGATCGACCTTGGCAACAGCACGGATATTGTGGCACAGGACGCAGGTTCCACACTGTCCAAGTTCGCCAACATCATGGGTATGGATCAGTCGCTGTTTGAGAACCTCGGCTCCACGCTGGTTGATCTGGGCAACAACTACGCCACCACCGAATCGGCGATTATGGAAATGTCCCTGCGTCTGGCCGGTGCCGGAAAACAGGTGGGTCTATCCGAAGCACAGATTCTGGGCTTTGCCACGGCGCTGTCCTCCGTGGGCATCGAGGCGCAGATGGGCGGCTCCTCGCTGTCTAAGGCTCTGATTAAAATGGAGGTTGCCGCCGCGACCGGCGGTCAAGCAATCACCGACTTCTCTCAGGTGTGCGGGCTTACGGAGGATCAGTTCCGGCAGATGTGGGCAAACGACCCCGCTGGCGTGTTCCAGAAATTCATCGAAGGACTTGCTCAGATGGATGACGAGGGCATTTCCGCGATTGCCGTTTTAGAAGAAATCGGTATCTCCGAAATCCGTCTGCGCGATACCATGCTCCGCGCCGTCAATGCAACGGAGCTTTTCTCCAGCACGCAGGCAACCGCGAATAAGGCGTGGCAGGAAAACACGGCGCTGGCGACCGAAGCCGGAAAGCGCTATGCCACCACGGAAAGTAAGCTGACGAACCTGAAAAACAAGGCCGTGCTCTTTGTCCAGCAGGTCGGCGATGACCTGAATCCCCTGCTCCGCAGCCTGATTGACGGTGCGGACGAGCTGATTGAAAAGTTCATGGCGATGGATGAAGCACAGCGGATGCAGATTATTCAGACGGCGGCTTTTGCTGCCGCCATCGGTCCGGCCTTTCTCGCTGTCTCCAAGCTGACCAAGGGGCTGTCCACGATAACCGGCGGCTTTGGCAAGTTTGCCACGGCAGTCGGGAAAGCGGGCGGCGGCTTCGGCGGTTTCATGAGCGTGCTGGCAAAATCACCCGCCGTGTGGTTCGCCGTCGCTGCTGCCGTGATTGCGGGAACGGTCGCCCTTGTCGACTATGTGTCCGGCGCAAAGAAAGCCCGCGAAGCGCTGGATGGCATGAAAAAAACCGCCGAGGAATGGAAGAAAACGGCAGCGGATACCTTCTATGACCAGAGCAATGCCGGGCTGTCCTTCTTCGGCATGAGCACGGATGACTTCAAGACCGAGGGCGACAAGGTCGCCATGAGCGGACGGGAATGGCTTGCCGGGCTGATTGAGGTGTGGACGGACGGCAAAAAGGAAACCAATGCCATCGTAAACGACTGGACGGAATCCTTCAAGGCCGGAAGCGATACCATCCGCACGAGCCTGACGGAGCTCAAGGCCAGCGCCGACGAAAACGGCTATACCGGCTTGTCCGGGCAAATGCAGGCCGATCTCGATGAGCTGGACGGCATGGACAAGGAAATCGCACGGCTGCTGAAAAAGCGCCAGTCAAAGCTGTTCACGGACGATGATAAAATCCGCCTGCAGGAGTTTATTGACGCCCGCGAAGCCATCCAGATAAAATACAATCTCGTTCCGGATACGGGTAATACCGAGGGCTTTGAAACCATTCGCAGGAAGCTCGATGCGGAGGTTGCCCGTGCGCAGGCTCGCGGACAGGACGATGCCGACGTCACGGTCTATGAAAATGCAGTTGTGGCAGCGGCGCAGGGACTGGCGGCCATCAATAGCGAGATCGACGCCAACTACGACAAGGAATATGCCCTCATTCAGCTGATTTCCGATAGCTCTGAACGGGAAACGGCGCTGTTGAACCTGAACCAGCGCTACAACGCTGAGCGCAGACAGGCGGCGCTGGAATACGCGGCGCTGCTGGCGGACATTGCGCTGCCTGTGTTCAAACAGGAGAATATCCAGCAAGCGGCCACAGATATCGACCTGCTGACGCAGAAACTGCGCGAATACAGCGCGGCAGGCGAATCGGACAAGCCGCAGATACTGGAAGAACTGAATCAGCTGACCACCGGAATGGATGAAGGCAGTCTTGTGGAATACATAGGTCTCTTGACGCAAATCCAGAGCCTTCTGGACAGCGGCCTAACCGAAGATGAAGTGCAGGCGATGTTTCCGGAGATCGACTTCTCCACGGCACTCGACCAGATTGCCGCCATTCAGTCCTTCCTGAAAGGCCGCGAAACCCTGCTGCCGGGGCTTGCTTCCATATTTGGTGAAGCGTTGCCGGATGAAATGATCACCCTGACCACCGATCTGGATATGACTGGGGCGCAGGCGCGATGGGACGAGTTCGCCGCCAATCCCGGCGCGATCACAACCGACGCCATTATCGCCAGCTATGCTGATGCAGAAAATGCCGTCAAGCCTGAAATCGTCGTCGATGCGTTCATTTCCGGCTATACCGAGATCCCGGAGGGAGCCGACAAAAGCCGGCTGACCCCAGAAGGCTTGATTGCCTATGTGGAGAAATACGTTGAAGTCACAACCGGCGCGGATGTGTCCGGCCTGACGCCTGAGATTGCAGCGGCCTTTGTCGCGGGGTATCAGGAGCTGGCGACGGGTGCGGATGTTTCGCAGCTTACCCCAAGCGAGATTATTGCGTATGTAACCTCCTATGCCGAAAAGGAGGGCGTGGACGTTTCAGGCTTGAAGCCTGAAGCCGTCACGGCCTTCGTGTTGGCCTATGAAGAGGTCACGGGTGGCGCATTGACCACAGCGCTGACGCCGACGGACATTGCCGCCATCGTCACGCAGTACCTTGTAAGCAGCGATGTGGACATGAGTAAGATCACCGATGCGCAGGTGGAAGCCGTGGTCAGCGCCTATGCCGAGGCCACCAACTGTGACAAAAGCGCCCTCAAGGCCGAGGTTCAGGCACAGATCACTGCGTATGTGGAAGCGGAGAACGTCCAGAAGCCGAGCTTTATCAGGGCACAGGTCAGCATTACCGGCTATGATCTGAGTGCCTATCAGCAATTTGTGGCGCAGAATCCAGTCACCGTAAACGGCATTGTCCGCCTGGGCGAGGTGTTCACCGATCCCGTCGAAGCACTGAATGCGGAAAACGTGACCTTCTGGCAGGATGGCGTAGAAATCCCCGCCACCATGGTGCCTACCGAAATGCTGACCCCGGATAAGGTGGCCGTTCTGGACGAGGACGGCACCATGCACATTCTGCTCACCACAGATCTTACGGGCGACAAGGAGGTTATCGAGAACCTGCGCACCGATGTTGCAGAGGTGGACAGTCTTGGGGTAACCGAACTGGGCAAGGCTGCCGGGCTGCTGCCCGTCACCATCATGGGGCGCGTGCAGGCTGCGGTAGACCGCTTGAAGTCTTACGAAAAAACCAAGGATTACAACTGGATCGAAAAATTCTGGGCAATCCTCTGCGGCGAGTCCACCAACAAGGACGTATTGAACCAATCCATGCTGCTGGACTTCGACCCAGGCACGCTGGCTTCCATTACCTCCTATGTGTCCGAGGTGGTCACGGCCATTGAAAACGGCGACGCGATTGCGCAGGAGGATTATGACAATCTGCTTGAGATCGTCGAGTTTCTGAACGCGCTGGAATTGGCTGGCGTTGGCGAAAACGTGACTGCCGGAATTGGAGAAGCCATGGCGGCAGCGGGATGGGAAACCGATGCGGAGAGCGTAGCGTCCAATCTGGAAAATGCACTGGAATCTGCGCTGGTCATTCAATCGCCCTCCCAGCGGATGCACCCTGTGGGCGAGAATGTCGCCGCCGGTATCGGCGAAGGCGCTGCAGGCTTTGATTTTTCCACAGATGCTGCAGCAATTGCCGGAGCGATTGAAAGTGCGATTACCGCTGCCATCACGGTGAATCCCCTGAGCGCCGCAGGCACAGCCGCCATGATCGGTCTGGCATCCGGCATGACGGCGTATGGCTGGTCTGGCACAATGGGAACCGTCGTCTTCGGCATCCGAAGCGCTGCCAATACGGCTATTTCCACGTCCGCCCTCCGCTCCGTCGGCGTAAACGCCATGAATAGTCTGGCCGCAGGCATTCGTGCCGGTCAGTCGAGCGTGGTATCCGCGATGCGCTCTGCCGCACAGTCGGCGGTAGTCGCAGCGAAGAACACGCTCAAGATCAAGTCGCCCTCACGTGTATTCCGCGACGAGATCGGTGCAATGACCATGAGGGGCTTCGGGCAGGGCGTGCTCGCCGAAAGCAAGGCGCAGGCGCGAATCATCCGCAATGCGGCTCGCTATCTGACTGACGAAGCCCGAGAGGGCGCGATCATGGGCGGCAGTACGACCAATAACCGCACCTACGACCAGAGCAGCACTGTCACCCTGACGGGCAACACCTTCTCCATCCGGGACGAGCAGGATATCTATGCGCTGGCGACGGAAATCGCCGCGCTCACCCGCCGTCAGCAGCGGGGAAAAGGCTTGCGTATGGCGTAAGAAGAACTTGACTTTCTCCGCAATAAGAGCGTTAATGTCCACACCCTGCAGGGAAGGAGGTTGAGCTTATGTTTTCCATGTACATCAGGCCGGAGGTTTTGAAGCAACTGCGGGCAGAGTATCCTGTGGGCTGTATAGTAGAGCTCATTGAAATGTGCGATCCATACCGGGACATGCCCGCCGGAATGACCGGAAAGGTTACCCTTGTGGACGTTGCCGGGGGCGTCCACGTCGAGTGGAGCAACGGCTCCACGCTGGCTGCCATCCATGGCATTGACCGCATACGCAGAATCGATTAACGCACGGCGCATGGAACGTCGCTCGGAAACGGGCGGCGTTTTTGTGTGCCAGTTTGGAGGTTGCATGAACGACTGGTTTGAATGGAACGGCAGACGCTGTACGGAGCTCGGCATCCATGTGCTGGAGCAGCCGGTTTATACGCTGCCCGCGGAGCGCTCAACCTTCACCTCTGTGCCCGGCAGAAGCGGATCGCTTACCGTCTTGGAGGGCGATGAGGTGTACGAAGATATCGTACTTACGGCCACCTGCATGATTGACAGTGAAAACCGAATTCCGGCGCTGTCCGCATGGCTGAAGGGCAGCGGGAACGTCACCTTTGCCAATCGCAGCGGCGGCTTTTACAGGGCACGGATCGTCAATCAGATTGCCTTTGAGAAAATCCTGCGCGGCAATCCCCACAGGAAGTTTGCCGTCAACTTCCGCTGTCAGCCGTTCTGGTATCAGGAGAGTGTGCCGGAGATCACCGTCGCACAGTCTTTGACCACCATAACGAACCCCGGAACGGTCGCTTCCGAGCCGGTTATCACGGTCTATGGCAGCGGAGATATAACCCTCATGGTGGGCACAACCATCGTGGAACTAACTGAGGTTGACGAAAGCATCACCATCAACTGCGAAATGCTGGAATGCCACAAGGGCTCTGCCAGCTGCAACGCGCAGATGAGCGGCGATTTCCCCGTGCTGGCCAGCGGAAGCAATGCCATCAGCTGGACGGGCAGCGTGACGAAGGTCGTCATTCAACCGAATTGGAGGTATCTATAACAGGAGGTGGCATCCCTTGATCTGTGTCTACGAAGCTGATTCTTCAGATTTTTCAGGAAACGGTCTGGGCGTACTGACCCCGTCAGAGTGCTCCGTTACCGAAACGTTGAACGGCGAGTGGGAGCTGACGCTCGTGCATCCGCTGGATGATCTGGGCAAATGGCAGCGCCTGACGGAAGGCCGCATACTGACCGTGCCGGTGCCTGCCACATCCACGCCGAGGGTGAATCTGATTGCCCAAAGCGCAGGAACGGAGATCTATAGGGTTGCCACCAGGAGCGGCACGCTTCGCCTGCGTTCAGGACCGGGCACCAATTATAAAATCCTCAAGAGCTACAAAAAGAACACTGAGGTTATCCTGCTCCAGAAAACCAGCAGTTCGTGGTATGAAGTCACCTGCCCGGACGGCAAGCGCGGCTATATGTCCACGGAGTACCTGTCTTATGTGCGCACGGAGGGCAATGTGCCTGCCGCCACGGGTGTGGTGATCGAGCCTCACCAGCTGCGAGATCAGCCCTTCCGCATCTATCGTGTGGTGCCGGAGCTGACGAAGATCACCGTCTACGCCCGGCACATTTTCTATGACTTGCTCGACAATATGCTCAAAAAGGTGGAGCCCTCCTCTGGCACGGTCGGCGTGGCGGTAGTTCAAATGATCCGTGACGGCTGCCTTTCCGCACACGACTTCACCTTTTATTCCGATCTTGACGGCACGGCAGAAGATGTATTGTACGAAAACGTGAACCCTATCGAAGCACTGCTCGGCGACGATGGCGTCACGGGAAAATACAAGGGTGAGCTGGCACGCGACTGGTGGGATGTGTTTCTCGTCAAGCGCGTGGGCAGAGATACGACCGTCAGCATCCGGGAGCGGAAAAACCTGACGGGCATAACCTATGATCTGGACATGACCAATCTGGTCACGCGCATCATGCCCACGGGACAGGACAAGGATGGCGAGGTACTCTATCTCCCGGAGCTCTACATCGACAGCCCGCTCATAGGCAATTACACGCAGCCCAAGTGGATTCATCTGGACGTCTCCGAAGCGAAGGAAGCTACTGATGGCGACGAAAAGAAAAGCAAGAGCCAGTGCTATGCGGAAATGCGTGCTGCCGCACAGAAGGAGTTCGATGGCGGATGCGATCTCCCGGATGTAACGCTCAATGTGGACTTCATCTCCTGTGAGAACACTGTGGAATATGTGCAGTACGCGCACCTGCAGAGCATCTATCTGGGCGATTCTGTGCGGGTGGTTGCTCCGCGCATTGGCGTGGAAGTGTCCATGCGCATGACGCAGTACACCTATGACTGCCTACTCAAACGCTACACAGCGGTGACGCTGGGCACTGTTGCCGATACGCTTGAAGGCAGTACGATCTCCGGAAGGCAGTTGGCTTCCGGAAGCATTACCGGCAGCAAGATTGCCATGAATGCTATCGGCGTGGGACAGCTGCAATCCGGCTCGGTGGGCAGTTTGCAGGTGAAGATGGCGGCAATCCAGACCGCGCATATTCAGGATGCGGCCATCACCAAAGCGAAGATTGCCGAGGCCACCATTGGCGAGCTGAACGCCACGGCCATTACGGCGATTTCCGCAAAGATACAGGAGCTGGCCGCGAAGAACATCACCACGGATGAACTCTATGCCGCGCTGGCCACCATCGCTGTGGCGCAGATCACCGCCGCCAATATTGAAAAGGCCAACATCAACTGGGCGGACATCGGCGAGCTGGCCGCGCAGATTGCGACCATCGCGCAAGCGCAAATCACAACTGCCAACATCAACAACGCCAATATCGACTGGGCCAGCATCGCCAATCTGAATGCCGGGATTGCGAAGATTGCCAAGGCACAGATCACCGCCGCGAACATCGAAAGCGCGGCGATTGACTGGGCGGCCATTAAAGACCTGAACGCCGCCGTGGCGAAAATTGCAATGGCACAGTTGACTACGGCCAACATCAACAACGCCGAGATCGACTGGGCCAGCATCACACAACTGCAGGCGGATATTGCCAAGCTGGTTAACGCCAACATTCAAACTGCCGACATCGACTGGGCGCAGATTAAAGACCTGACGGCGGGCACAGCGATTATCGAAAAGGGCGTGAATGGCAAGCTGTATGTGGCCGACCTCGCTGTGACGGAGGCCAACATGGCTTCCTTGACGGTAGGAGAGCTCATCGTCAAGGGCGCGGACGGCTGCTTTTACGCGCTGTCCATTGGCGAGGACGGTACGGTGACCACCGAGAAAAAGAGCGTCGGCGACGCGGATATCGAAGATAATTCTGTCTCCGGCGGCAAACTCATTGAAAAAACCATTACCGCCCGCGAACTCAACGTCGCTTCTATCTTCGCGGACGAAGCGCTGGTAGGCGCGATCTCCGCCGCCAATATCGACGTATCCAGCCTGTTCGCCGCAGAAGCGTTTATCGCCCAGCTGAATGCCGTGGATATTTCGGGCAACGAATCCCTGCGGCTGGTGGTGGACACTGCAAAGGACGAAGCGCTGGACGCGACCGGCGAGGCTGTTGCCCAGATCGCCTTAACGGCGGAGCAGATTCGCAGCGAAGTGAAGCGGGATTATGCGACTGCCGATCAGGTCGGCCAGATGAATGAAACGCTCTCTACGTTGGCCGAGCAGTCCGAAAACAACTTCACCTGGACGGTGACCAAGGTCAACGAGATCATCGAGGACGCTGCGGCGAATGACAATCTGACGCGGGAGCAGCTGAACCTGATCCACACCTATATGCGCTTCGGCGAGGACGGGCTGACCATCGGCAAGGCCGGGAATCCGCTGACCTTCCGCGTGGTCAACGACCGGCTGGCGTTCTATATGAACGACACGGAAGTCGCTTACTTGAGTGACAATAAGCTGTATGTGACGCAGGCGGAGATACTGGCGCGGCTGCAGATCGGCAAATTTGCTTACGAGCCGCAGTCCAATGGCAACCTGTCCGTGATCTACACGGGGTAAGGAGGAGCAATGGCAACCACCGTTTCCTACAGCGCGTCCATGCGCACACGCAAGACCAATTCGGCCAGCAACGCAAAAAGCTCCGCCGCCAGTCAGGAGTATTACGAGAACACCTACAACTACGTCGGCATCGTGCATTTCGCGGGCATGGCGCTGAGCGGCAAGGTCATCACGGGGATTTCGCTGCGCATTGTGGCAGCGCAGGCGGGCTACGGCACCGGGCACACGAAAACCGTGTATGTGCGAAAATCCAATTACCAGTCCGCGTCGCAGTCGGGTATCACAGGTTTGGGGTATTGCGGCGACGCGCTGGGCACATTCACCGGTGCGTTCTACGGCAACACCAGCACTTATACGCTCAGCGGCGAACTGCTGAACAATCTGGCGGCGTACATTGCGGAAGGCAACAATACCATCTGTCTGTATAACCCCAGCCCGGTCAAAAGCTCGCAGGGTTACTCCACAAACTACCTGCAATGGTCGGAATGCACCATCACGGTGACGTATGAGGAAGCCGCATCCAAGCCCAGTCTTTCCAAGACTTCTTTCGATATGGGCACGGCGGTTACGATCTATACGAACCGGCAGAGCAGCATCGCCACGCACACCCTCCGCTACAGTTTCTTTTCGGCGAACGGAACGATTGCCACGGGTGTGACCACCTCCTGCACGTGGACGCCGCCCGTTTCACTGGCCGCGCAGATTCCGAACGCGACTTCCGGATGGGGCACCATTCTGTGCGATACCTACGTCAACGGCAGTCTCGTTTCAACAAATACCTGTGCTTTTCAGCTGACGGTGCCTGCGTCCGTTGTACCCTCCATTTCGTCTGTTTCCATCGCCGAGGCAACCGCAGGCATTGCCGACCGCTTCGGCGGCTATGTGCGGACGCGGAGCAAGCTGTCGGTCAGCATTACGGCAGCAGGCGCGCAGGGCAGCAGCATTTCGGCCTATCGAACGAGCATCGACAGCGTGACCTATTCAGGCTCGTCTTTCACCACCAATGCGCTTAATACGGCGGGCAATCTCACAATGACCGTGACAGTCACCGACTCTCGCGGACGCACGGCCAGCACGACCCGAACCGTGACCGTGCTGGACTACTCTCCGCCGTCGCTGTCTATGTTTACTGCCGAGCGCTGCAACGCGGATGGCACGGCTGCCCAGACGGACGGTACGAAGGTGCGCATTTCCGCAAAAGCATCCGGTTCTTCGGTTGGCGGCAAGAATACGCTGGCCTGCACGGTGTACTACAAGCTGTCCAGCGCGGAATCGTGGGTTTCCGCTGTGACGCTCACGCCCAGCGACTACGTCATTACTGCGACCAACCGGCTGCTTTCTCCGACCTTCGACGCGCTCAGCAGCTACGACATCAAGATCCGCGTGCAGGACGTGTTCTACTACATCGAGCAGACGGTGTCTATCGGCACGAAGCAGGTCATGATGGATTTCTACAAGGACGGCTCCGGCATCGCCTTCGGCAAGGTCGCCGAAAATGCGGGTAAGGTAGAATTCGGCTGGCCGCTGATGCTTTCCGAGCCGCTGGGCGTGGATCAGGGCGGCACGGGCGCTGAAACTGCGTCCGCCGCCTGCACGAAGCTGGGAGCCGTGAAGAAATCCGGCGATACCATGACCGGCAACCTCACTATTTCGGGCTATCTGTACCCGTCGCTGTACCTTCTGCCCACCTACAACAGTACCACCAATCGGACGGTTTTCGAAGGATCGTATGTAGGCGCTTCTTCCTTTTCTTCGTGGGAGGACGGCACAGGAAACAACCGGCGGATGCTGGAGGTGCGCAACGCGGCGTATCAGGCGAGTCTGGACTTCGCCGTGCTGCTGCGGACGTGCACGGGCGGCACATGGGCTTCCTACCGCCTGTTCCATGCGGGCATGGCTACGCCGATTCCGCTGGCCAACGGTGGCACGGGCGCGAGCAGCGCAAAGGCGGCGCTGTCCAACCTTGGTATTTTCTATTCCGCGTCGCTTCCCAGCAGCGGTACGGACGGGCAGATATGCCTTGTGCCCGTGTAATGAGGTGAAAGCGTGAGCACATTTTCAGCGACGGCCAACAGCGGCTCAACGATTGGCTATGCGCAGTACGGCTCCTCCTCTTGGAGCACGGGCAGCAGCAGCGGCGCGTGTCAGGGCGCGTATCAGGGCACGACTGCCGCCAAATCCCGCGTGGGCGTAATGGTTTTCAGCGGTGCGGGCGCGGCGCTCAAAGGCAAGCTCATTCAGAGCATTACCCTGACGATCACCTCGTCCGGCGCGGGCTCTGGTTCGTCCAGTAAGAAGCTGACCTTCTGTCAGGCCAATTACCAGAGCCTGAACACCGGCGTTCGCGGTTCCGCGCAGGTGGGCGCGACGATGGGAATCCTGACCGGCAAGTTTTACTCGAACACCGTCACGCACACGCTGAATGCTTCCAGCAACGCCGCGCTGTTTGCCGCGATGAAGGCATATTTCGAGGCGGGCAACTCGGTTCTGGTGCTGTACAACGGCGAAACCTCGTCCAGCAGCGGCTATTCCAGCAACTACGCCCGAGTTACCAGCTGCACAATTTCAGTAACCTATATCGACGCGGTGGTCTGGTACCGGGATGGCAGCACGTGGCGGCAATGCACGGTTTGGTATCGGCTGAACGGCGCGTGGGTTCAGGTGGTTCCTTACTACAATTCAGGCGGCGCATGGGTGCGAGTCTGAGTGTGAGGTGATTATATTATGAAAGAACTCTTTGAACAGGTCATTGCGCTCAAGAACTATGACCTGAAAGCGCTTCTGGCAAACATCGATCAGTACCACATTGAGGGTAGACTGACCGATGAGGAGCGACAGGAACTGACACAAAAAGCACGGGATGGTGCGGCACAGGAATATGACTACAAGGGCGAGATAGACGCACTCTGGGCGGCGGTACGAGCACTGCAACAGAGCGTTTCTTTGCCCGCAGAGCAGGACGAATGGCCCGAATTCGTCCAGCCAACCGGCGCGGGCACGGCGTATCAGGTGGGCGACAAGGTGACATTCAATGGCATTCATTATATCTGCCGCCTGCCGCATTGTGTATGGAGCCCAGCAGATTATCCCATAGGCTGGCAGAAGCAGAATTGAGTACTGACTATAACAACATAGCATGAGCGATCGCTTTCATCAGCGGTCGTTTTTATATGCAAGCAAAACAAGGAGGATTTAAACATGAGAAACTTTTCCATTGACATCGTTTGGGCAAAGATTCAAATGGCCGTCGCTGCGATTGGCGGCTGGCTGGGCTACTTTCTGGGAGGCATGGACGGACTGATGATTGCGCTGATCGTTTTCATGGCACTCGACTACATCACGGGCCTGATGTGCGCAATGATCGACAAAAAGCTGTCCAGCGCCGTGGGCTTCAAGGGCATCTGCAAGAAGGTGCTGATCCTGATGCTGGTAGGCGTGGCCAACGTGGTGGACATTCACATTGTGGGCACCGGTTCCGCGCTGCGCAGCGCCGTGATTTGCTTCTATCTCTCCAACGAGGGCCTGTCCCTGCTGGAGAACGCGGCCCATATCGGCCTGCCTATTCCCGACAAGATGAAGGACGTGCTGGCGCAGCTTCATGGGCGCGAGGAAAAGAACAATACCGACGCGGGCGATGGCGAGTGACCGTCGCCTTTTGAATTGGAGGGACAATATATGTCTGAACGAATCAATATGCCTTTCACCGGCGAGCATTTCGCCGCGTGGTGTGAAAAGATGGTGGGCCAGCCTTATTGGTATGGCAGCTGTGTTTACAAGTGCACCCAGAACCTGCTCGACCGCAAGGCCAAGCAGTACCCGGCGCATTACGGTTCCAGCCGTACCGCCCGGTACCGCGACGACATTGCAAAGAAGAAGGTCTGCGCCGACTGCGTGGGACTGATCAAAGGATACAACTGGACGAACGGTGGGCAGGGCGTGATCGAATCCATCGGCACGGGCAAGACCTTTTCCAGCAAGTATGGTGGACACGGCTGCCCAGACAAAAGTGCAAACGGCATGTTCAGCTACGCGAAGAGCAAAGGCTGCGCCTGGGGAACCATGGACACGCTGCCCGAGGTGCCCGGCATTGCGCTGCGCTTTGACGGGCATGTGGGCGTGTATGTTGGAAATGGCTATGCGGTGGAGGAGCGCGGCTTTAACTACGGATGCGTGAAAACGAAGGTTTCCTCCCGGAAGTGGACGCACTGGTATCAGCTGCCCTTCGTGGATTACGGCGACGCGGTGTTCACGGGCGGCGGGGCGACAAAGCCCGATACCCCGGCGAGCGAGTACAGGCTGGGCACGCGAACCTTGAAGAATGGCAGCAAGGGCACGGACGTAAAGGCGCTGCAGGAGTTTTTGCTCCAGTTGGGGTACAACCTGCCCCGGTATGGGGCGGACGGTGACTTCGGCGGCGAGACGGAGACTGCCCTTAAGCGGTTTCAGGCAAGAACCGGGCTTACGCAGGACGGCGTGTACGGCGGCGATACCCATAAGGCGCTGATGGACGCGGTTGCGGATCACGACGCGGGAAAGGAACCTGCCGAACCCGACGAGCCTTCTGGACCGTCCTCTGCCAAGCGTGTACGCATCGTCTGCGATGGCGGCACGGTCAACATCCGTGTGGGCAACGGAACGCAGTACAAGCGCATTACCGCCGCAAAGGACGGCACCTCATTTGAGTGGGTCGCCACTGCCGAAAACGGCTGGCACGCCGTCGTGGTGAACGGGCGCGTGGGCTGGGTTTCCGGGAAATACAGCAAAACTGAATAATCCCTGAATTATAGCGGTTGGCTTCGGCTGACCGCCTTTTTTCAGTTTTGGAGTGCCCAAATGTTCCACCTTTTCTCCCAAGAGCAGTGAAGGGCATTTTGCGAGGTGTTTTTTGAACAGGGATGTCCACATTCTCACCTCCCGTGTCCGAACAGGAAAGTGTAGATCACGACACGGGAGGTACTCCATGAAGAAGGATAAAGAGGAATGTCGGAAGCAAGCTCAACAGCTCCGACAGGCAGGATATAGCTTCGGGCAAATCGCCAAGGAACTCAATATTCCAAGGTCAACGGTGAAGTCATGGTGTTATCGCGATACAGCAGATGCGCCGGAGTATGAGCATACACCGCCTGCTAAACGTTGCCCGCAGTGCGGCAAGGAACTGCCGCCCTCCAGATACAGACCCAGGCGCTTCTGTTCGGATGCCTGTCGGGCAGCCTATTGGGCATCTCACGGAGAGCAAATCCATCGTCAGTCCACCGTCAGTGCTGTTTGCCCCGTCTGCCACAAAACTTTTCAGGATTACGCCAAGCATCGCCGAAAGTATTGCTGCCATGCCTGCTATATCGCGGAACGGTATTACGGAGGGCAGCGCAATGACGACTGAACAGCTTAAGCGGGAGATGCTCTTTCAGGCCAGCATGGCCTGCGTGGGACGGATGCGCAGATCGGGCTTGCTCACGGATGCCGAATATGAAAAATGTCGCGAAATGATGCTTGAGAAGTACAATCCGCCGCTCGGTAAAATTGTCTCAAACTGAGCAGGATTCTATTGACTTTCGGGGCGTTCAGAGTGATTAATCGTGTCTGAAAGGAGGGAGTCCAATGACCAAAACAATCAGAAGGATAGAAGCACAAATCCCCATCACGACAAAGAAAAAGCGCGTTGCCGCCTACGCCCGCGTTTCGCTGGATACCGAACGGCTGGAGAATTCCCTTTCAGCACAAATCAGTTATTACAGCGCGTTTATCCAGAGAAATCCCAGTTGGGAATATGCGGGAGTTTTCGCAGACAACGGCATCAGCGGCACGAGCACAGACCGAACGGAATTCCAGCGCCTGATGGCTGAATGTGAAGCGGGACATATCGACATCATCCTCACCAAGAGCATCTCCCGCTTTGCCCGAAACACGCTGGATACGCTTACTGCCGTTCGCCGACTGCGAGAGCTCGGCATTGAGGTACAATTCGAAAAGGAGCACATCCACACGCTCAGTGACAAGGGCGAGCTGCTGCTAACGCTGCTCGCTTCTTTTGCACAGGAGGAAAGCCGCTCCATCAGCGAAAATGTCAAATGGGGCGTTCGCAAGAGGATGAAGAAGGGAATTCCAAACGGACGCTTTCGAATTCTGGGTTATCGCTGGCAGGGTGACAAATTGGTCATCGTTCCCGAAGAAGCCGCTGTTGTACGGCGCATCTATCAGGATTTTCTCGACGGCAAATCCCGGTTGGAAACAGAACGGGCGCTCAATGCCGAGGGTATACGGACGATTAACGGATGCCGCTTTCAGGATTCATCCCTCAAAGTAATCCTGACAAATGTCACCTACACGGGCAACCTGCTTCTGCAGAAGGAGTACATCACCGATCCTATCAATGGAAAGCGCAGGAAGAACCACGGCGAACTTCCACAGTATTATGTGGAGAACACACACGAGGCCATCATCGATCAAGCTACCTTCGATTATGTACAACAGGAAATGACAAGACGGAAAGCCCTCGGTGCTCAGGCCAACAAAAGCCTGAACCTTACCTGCTTCAGTGGAAAAATTAAGTGCCCATACTGCCATATCAGCTATATGCATAACCCTCATCGCAGGAAAAGCAATATCGACTACTGGATTTGTGGCAGCAGGAAAAAGAAGAAGGTTGGTGATGGCTGCCCCGTCAAGGGAGCCATGAGCGAAGTGGCACTAAAGAAATGCTGTGCCGAAGTCCTCGGTTTAGAGGAATTTGACGAAATTGTATTCGCCGAAAAGATTGAGCATCTCGAAGTCCCCGAAAAAGGCCATCTGACATTCTTCATGCGTGACGGAAGCGTGTTCACGCGGGAGTGCAGGAATACAGGGCATCAGGACTGCTGGACGAAAGAGCATCGTGCTGTTGCTTCGGAATATCGACTCAAGCATTCTTCAGAGCGTTCTGGGAGTACGTGCTTCACCGGAAAGATCAAATGCGGTTTTTGCAGTATGAATTACCAAAGAGCAACACAATCCAACGCGGGCAAGAAAACACGGTATTGGCGCTGCCCCAGCAAGGGCGAACCTGATAAAAAGGGCTTACGCGAAGATCATCTGCGTGAACTCTGCGCGGAGGTGCTCCACATAGATACCTTTGACGAAGCAGCCTTCACTCAAGCCATTGACCACATTACTGTTTCGCCAGACGCAGTTTTGGAATTTCAATTCAATGATGGCCATGCAGAAATACATAATTGGTCATACGAGCGCCATGGGCACAAATGGACAGCCGCTCAGAGAGCACGTTTTTCAGAAACCATGAAGCGTCATTACACACCGGAGCGCAGGCAGACCATGAGTGAGAAAATGAAGCAGATCAGGAAGGAGCGCGGAGCACAGTGGCGAAAAGAGTAATGACGATCATGCCGACATTGGTGCGGTTTACGGAAGCGCCCATTGCCGAGCATCACAAGCGGAAGGTTGCCGCTTATGCGCGTGTCTCTACGGACAGCGACGAGCAGTTTACCAGCTATGAAGCGCAGATTGACTATTATACCCAGTACATCAAGGCGCGGGACGACTGGGAATTCGTTCAGGTTTATACGGATGAAGGCATAACCGGCACCAGCACCAAGCACCGCGAAGGCTTCAAGCAGATGGTGGCGGATGCCCTTGAGGGAAAGATTGATCTCATAGTAACCAAGAGTGTGAGCCGTTTCGCCCGCAACACGGTGGACAGCCTGACCACCATTCGGCAGCTAAAGGATAAAGGCGTGGAATGCTTTTTCGAGAAGGAAAATATCTGGACATTCGACGGCAAGGGCGAACTGCTCATCACGATCATGAGCAGTCTTGCGCAGGAGGAATCCCGCAGCATTTCCGAAAACTGCACATGGGGTCAGCGCAAGCGCATGGCCGATGGACGGGTTTCGGTTCCGTTTGACCATTTTCTCGGTTATGAGCGGGGCGAAAATGGCGAGCTGGTTATCAACGAGGAGCAGGCAAAAACGGTCAGACTTATTTACGATTTGTTTCTTCAGGGGTTGACACCGCACACGATTGCCAATCGGTTAACGGCAATGGGCATTCTTACACCACGCAGGAAAGCAAAGTGGAATCAAGGCACAGTCAGGAGTATCCTCACCAACGAAAAATACAAAGGCGACGCCCTGATGCAAAAGTGCTATACCGCCGACTTTCTCACCAAGAAGCAGGTGCCCAACAACGGCGTTCTACCGCAGTACTACGTGGAAGGCGACCACGAGGCGATCATTCCACCGGAGACCTTCGAGCTTGTGCAGCAGGAGATGCTGCGCAGGAACAACCGTGACAATCGTTACAGTGGTGTGGATATATTCGCATCCCGCATCGTCTGCGGAGAGTGCGGTTCCTACTATGGTGCAAAGGTATGGCACTCGAACAGCAAGTATCGCAGGATCATCTATCGCTGCAATCACAAGTACCATGACGGCAAGACCTGCTCAACGCCGAATCTGACCGAGGATGAGATCAAACTATCGTTTGTTGCAGCAGTCAACAGGCTGATTGCCAACAAAGATGAAGTCATTGCCAATCTGGAAGGCATGTGTCAAACGCTCTTTGAGACGGAAACGCTCGAAAGCGAAAGAGAAAAACTGAACACAGAGATGTACCTGCTACAGAATATGATTCAGGCAGCCATTGCAGAAAATGCCCATGTCGCGCTGGAGCAGAACATATACCAGAAACGCTTTGATGAGTTGAGCGGAAAGTACGAGGATGAGAAACGTCAACACGACGATATAAAGCAGCAGATTGCCGACAAGACCTCGGCGCGGACAGCTGCCAGTCAGTTTATTGGTACGCTGAAGAAAATGGATGGGCTGATTACGGAATTTGACTTATCCCTCTGGGGAAGCCTGCTGGATCATGCTACGGTCTACTCCAAAGAGGACATGCGATATACATTCAAGGACGGAACCGAGATCAAGCTATAACTCGAACATGAAAAAACATCCTGTGGCAGCTGCTGCAGGATGTTTTATTGCGCCCAGATGCGTCCATTCTCAAACGAATCTGAAAAATGCGTCCATTTGCGTCCATTCCCCAATATTACTACAGGTTGTATCAAAGTCGAAAAGGTTTTTTCCAGCACAATACCGCGTTTGGGCTCGATGATGTTCACAATCATGCGCACCAGCGATTTGGGCGTGAAGAAAACGCCGTCATCCGAGGCCACCGCCGGGGCAAACTTGTTGAGAAAGTACTCATAAATGCGCCCGATGATGTCGTCCTGAATGTCGTTCAGGGCGCTGTTGTTGAAGATGCGCAGCAATTCCCACAAGAGTTCGTTCTTGAAAGACGTGTAGGTCTTGGGCAGCACGCCGCTCAGCTGAGGACTTTCTGCTTCTATCAGCGTCATGGCGTGGTTGACCTTTTCGCCGATGTTGACTTTACCCGCTTCCAAGTTCAGCAGATATTCATAGCGTGCTTCTTCCGGCAGAAAGATAGCGCTTTTCTGCTGGAAGTCGATGGATTCCACCGGCAGTACACGCCCGTTGCGAACCGGGCGGTCTTTCATAATCTCGGCTTCCACATAGCGGAAGCGGCTATACGCATAGCGCAGGAAAATCAAGCCCAGCACGGGCATACAGTATTCCTGACTGGTCAGCTTGCTCTCTGCTCGGAGCAGGTCGGCGGATTCCCACAGCTCGCTTTCTAACTTGCGAAGGTTAATCATGGTGCATGTCCTCCAGTATATCACACACAGTGCGACCACACATGATGCGGCACTAACTCTATTATACCTCTTGAAGTGCATTCAGGTCAATTGTTAAATCAGCTTCGCCTTGCTTTTTGCATGAAATTTGCAAGGTGCCTAACTGCGTTGTTCCTTGCCTATATCAAGGAGCGTGTAGAGAAAATGGCTGGCTGTGCCATGAATGAGGCAGTCATGGCAATTCCTGTTGACTTCTCATCCGAGCAGCGCGCTGATTTGCGTGAGGCGGCACATAGGGCAGGAATATGTATCAAGTCGTTTGTGAGCGAGCCAACGGCAGCGTATGTTAAATGTCGGGATGAATTGGCTGGGGCAAGCAATGTCGCTGTTTTCGACTGGGGCGGCGGCACACTGGACATCAGCTTGATTTCTATCGAAAACAGAGAAGTATCAGAACTTGCAGTTGCAGGGATGCGTCTTGGCGGCAATGATATTGACCAGATGCTCGCACGCCATATCCATGCGAAAATTATGCGGCAGGTATCGACGGCATGTCCTTTTGATGACTTATCCCCGAAAGAACGCGACGGCCTTCTTGACCGTGCAGAGGCAGCACAAAAACGCTTGTCCTCCGATGAATCTGCGCCTGTGATGCTGATAAAATACGCGGGAAGACCCACTGTACGAGAAAATGTGACATTGGATGAATTTTCAAAGCTGATTGATGCAAAAGTCAACGAAGCAATTCAGCTGCTTTTTTCGGCAGCGGATAAAGCAGGGGTCGCGCTGGGGCAGATGGATGCCATCTTAATGGTGGGCGGAAGTTGTGAAATGCAGGCGATTTACCAACGTATCGAAGAGATAGGGGAAGAGTATCACCTTGCCGTTTGCCGCCCGGAGCGTGTACAATGGTCTGTGGCTGGCGGAGCAGCAATTTTGTGCGAGAAAGAGCCGGTCTATAAGCTTTGCAGCGCTTTTGGCGTTTTGCTTTCTGATGATTCCTTTTATCCGGTGTTTTTACCCGGACAGGAAGCCCCCTGCAAATCGCATGAGTTAGGCGAACTGCGAACTTCGCAGCTAATAACTTCTTATGGTGTGGGGACAATAGTCGATTTCAAAGAAGAAACCGCTATTATTGGTGGAGCTGATGACTGGAAACCGGCGGATGAAGATGACCCACGAATCTTACACTGTCACAGCTTGGAAAAGGTGCTACAGCGTGCTTACTTCGTAAAGCCTAAGTATGATAAGAAAAATCGAGCAATCTATGAGAAATCGTATAGTCGTGACATTCGTGCATATCGCTTCCCTGAAATTTTGTATTGTCCAGCATGTACATATCTGTGGAAGGACAAGCAGCTTGCTGGCTTGCAGAAAGGAGAACTGCGCTGTCCAGAATGCAACCATAGATTAGTCCCTTCACGTTTTATTGTTGCGTGCCGTCATGGTCATATCGACGACTTTCCGTATTCACGATGGGTTCACCGAGGTGCCGCGTGTGAAAAAAATCAGGGAGGGGAACCTGAACGATTAAAGCTGTTCAATATTAATGGGCGAACAAACTTGGGCAGTCTGATGGTATCCTGTGAACTGTGTGGAAAAACACGCAGTATGCAAGAAGCGTTCGTTCCAGGGGCATTAGCAGCCGTGTATAAATG
>ULLS01000125.1_pt1 | contig 20758 bp, 18 predicted proteins | sample 1951471 | NCBI WGS metagenome assembly ULLS01 (sample SAMEA4835532, study PRJEB28245) | human gut metagenome | biome: gut microbiome; material: fecal sample | place: Denmark | collected 2008 | reverse complement strand
TGAACAGCCGCACACCCCGGGCGTGGGCCGCCCGCAGGGCCTCGACGGCCGAACGCGGCACCTCGTGCGTGCGGAAGCTGATGAGCGTCCCGTCCACATCCAGAAAAACGGCTCCGATCTCCATACGCACGTCAGCGGTAGTTTTTCAGCGCCTTGTCCATCTCGCGGCGGGCATCGTTCTCCTTGAGGTACTCGCGCTTGTCGTAGGACTTGCGGCCGCGCGCCAGGCCGATGACCACCTTCGCCAGGCCGCGCTCGTTCAGGAACAGCCGCAACCCCACGATCGTCAGCCCGCGGTCCTGCGAGGCGCGCTGCAGCTTGTCGAGTTCGCGCCGTTTGAGCAGCAGTTTGCGGTCGCGGCGCGGCACGTGGTTGTTGCACGTACCCCACGCATACTCGGCGATGTTGATGCCGCGCACCCACAGTTCGCCCTTGTCGAAATAACAGAACGAATCGACCATCGAGACCTTCCCGGCCCGGATCGACTTGATTTCGGTTCCGGCCAGCACGACGCCCGCGACGAACTCCTCGAGGATCTCGTAGTCGAACGTCGCGCGTCGGTTCCGGACATTTATCTTCTTTTGTTCACTCATAACTGCCAAAACGGTACGTTACTTGCAATTTTCACCGCAGGGGTGGGAATCGGCCTCAGATAACTATTTCTTTTATCTTCGATATGTTTTTACACATCTTTCTGTTTATTTTCTGTTTGCACACGGTATGCGCAGTGATGCGTGTACAACCGAGGCCCACCCCCCTTTTTCCCGCCGCATCACAGGATCGACCGCTGTAACTTGCGGGCAATCGACACCTTCACCCGGTTGAGCCCCGCCAGGCGCTGGAGCAGCGTATCCTGCTCCTCCTCCCCGAGCCCCTCGTCGGCCAGGCGCTCCTGCAGATCGCGGATCATCCCCTCGATGACCTTCGACTTGTAGAGCGTCACGGCCTTCGGCACCCCCACGGCCAGCATCTCGGCATCGCTCTCGACGTGGATGTCCTTGCGCTTCCAGATTTCGCTCGGCACGTAGTTGTCATCCGACGTGAGGATGTCCACGGCCGTGTTGCAGACCTCCGGGTCCACGTGGTTGATGAACAGGTGCACCGGCACCTCGACCCCCGTGCCGAGCTGCTCCCACTGCTCGCGGTAGGCCGCCATGATCTTGGCGTAGACCGGATTGCGAAAGACGATGCTGTCGTCGCTCAGCTCCGAGAAGATTACCTCGGCGACGTTGCAGGCCACCATCGTGCGCCCCTCCTTGAAGTCGAACGAGCAGTGGCCGTACTTGAGCAGGTACTTCACGATCTCGCGTTCGAGCGCCTCGATGCTGCTCCCCGCCTCGACCTTCTGCACGAACTCCACCTCGGGCTGCACCTCCTCGCTCCTCCGCTGCCGGGCCTGCCGCTGCAGGAACTCGTCCGTCTCGCGGTCCCCGGAGGTCGTCAGCCGCTTGCGGGCCACCTCCGAGATGAGGATCTGCTCGTCGATATCCATGATCCGCGCGCACTCCTTGATGTAGACCGAGCGCTGGATCGGGTCGGGAATCTGCGCGATCGACTGCACCATGTCACCGATGAGCGCCGCCTTGCGGATCGGGTCGCCCTCGGCGTCGTGCAGCAGCAGGTTGGCCTTGAACTCGAGGAAGTCGCGTTCGTTGTCGCGGATGTAGGCCTGCACCTCGGCGGCCGTATGGCTGCGGGCGAACGAGTCGGGGTCCTCGGGCTCGGGCAGCAGCACCACGCGCACGTTCATCCCCTCCTTGAGGATCATGTCGATGCCGCGCAGCGAGGCGTGGATGCCGGCCGAGTCGCCGTCGTAGATCACCGTGATGTTGCGCGTGAAGCGCCCCAGCAGACGGATCTGGTCGGTCGTGAGCGACGTGCCGGACGACGCCACGACATTCTCGATACCCGCCTGGTGCATTGAGATGACGTCGAGGTAACCCTCCACCAGGATGGCATAGTCCTGCTGCTGGATGGCCCGTTTGGCGAAGTAGAGGCCGTAGAGTTCGCGTTTCTTGCTGTATATCTCGCTCTCGGGCGAATTCTGGTACTTGGCCACCTGCTTGTCGGTGCGCAGGGTCCGGCCGCCGAAGGCCACGATGCGGCCCGAGATGTTGTGCACGGGGAAGATCACCCGGTCGCGGAAGCGGTCGTAGAGCGACCCGTCGCTCTCGCGCGCCAGCGAAAGGCCCGTCGCAAGGAGGAACTCACGCTTGTAGCCGGCCGCCAGGGCATCCTTCGACATTCGGTCGCCCTTCGACGGGCAGAATCCGAGCCCGAACTTGCGGATCGTGGCGTCGGTCAGTCCGCGCTTCTGCCTGAAGTAGGTCATCCCGACGCTCATCCCTTCGGGGTCGTGGCAGAGGAAATTCGCAAAGTACTCCGCGGCCCATCCGTTCACGACGAACATCGACTCGCGGTCGTCGTTGCGCCGCACCTCCTCCTCCGTCAGCTCCTTCTCCCTGACCTCGATGCCGTAGCGTTTGGCCACCATCTTCAGCGCCTCGGGATAGGTGATGTTCTCGTGCTCCATCAGGAACGTCACGGCATTGCCGCCCTTCCCGCAGCCGAAACACTTGTAGACCCCCTTCGAGGGCGAGACGACGAACGACGGGGTCTTCTCGTTGTGGAACGGACAGCACGCCTGATAGTTCACACCCTTTCGCTTGAGCGTGACATAGTCGCCGATGATATCCACGATGTTCGCGGCGGCATAGATGCGGTCTACCGTTTCCCTGTCGATCATACCCGCAAAGATACGGAAAAATATCAAATTGGTACTGCTCCTGCGCCGTTCGCCGTTATTCCGACAAAAAAGCGTATCTTTGTGTCATGGATTTCAAACTCGTATCCGATTACGCCCCGACGGGCGACCAGCCGGAGGCCATTGCGCAGCTCGTCGGCTCGATCCGCCACGGCTCGAAGCACAACACGCTGCTGGGCGTGACGGGTTCGGGAAAGACCTTCACGGTGGCCAACGTCATCGCCGAACTCAACCGCCCGACACTCGTCCTGAGCCACAACAAGACCCTCGCCGCACAGCTCTACGGCGAGTTCCGCAACTTCTTTCCCGACAACGCCGTCGAGTATTTCGTCTCCTACTACGACTATTACCAGCCGGAGGCCTACCTCCCGGCCACGGACACCTATATCGAGAAGGACCTATCGATCAATGCCGAGATCGAGAAGATGCGGCTCAACACCGTGGCCACGCTGCTCTCGGGACGCCGCGACGTAATCGTCGTATCGAGCGTCTCGTGCCTCTACGGATGCGGCAACCCCGCGGACTTCCACGCCACGGCGATCCACATCGAGGTCAGGCAGGTGGTCAGCTACAAACACTTTCTCTACAAGCTCGTCGAGGCGCTCTACACGCGCACCGAGCGCGAACTGGAACCCGCGACCTTCCGCGTGAACGGCGACACGGTCGATATCATGGCCGCCTTCGGGGAGTTCGGCAACCAGTGTTTCCGCGTGATGTTCTTCGACAACGAGATCGAGGCCATCCACTCCATAGACCCCGTGACGGGTCAGCGCATCCACTCGCTCGAGAACCTCACGCTCTACCCCACAAACCTCTTCGTCACCACCAAGGAACGCATCAACTCGGCCGTGCAGCAGATCTACCTCGACCTGGGCAAGCAGATCGAATACTTCGAGCGGGCCGGACGCATGATGGAGGCACAGCGCATCAAGCAGCGCGTCGAATACGACCTCGAGATGATCAAGGAGCTGGGCTACTGCTCCGGAATCGAGAACTACTCGCGCTACTTCGACGGACGCGCCGCCGGCACGCGCCCCTTCTGCCTGATCGACTACTTCCCGAAGGATTACCTGCTGGTCGTGGACGAGAGCCACGTGACGCTGCCGCAGGTCCACGCCATGTTCGGCGGCGACCGGGCCCGCAAGGAGAACCTCGTCGAATACGGGTTCCGGCTCCCGGCAGCCAAGGACAACCGCCCGGTGACCTTCGCCGAATTCGAGCAGCTGCAGGGGACGTCGATCTACGTGAGCGCGACGCCCGCCGACTGGGAGTTGATGAAGAGCGAGGGGGTGGTCGTCGAGCAGCTCATCCGCCCGACGGGTCTGGTGGACCCGCCGCTGGAGGTCCGCGTGACGGCCAACCAGATCGACGACCTGATCGAGGAGATCGACAAGCGGGTGAAGAACGACGACAAGGTGCTCGTCACGACCATCACCAAGCGCATGGCCGAGGAGCTGTCGAAATACTTCGACCGCGTGGGCATCCGCAACCGCTACATCCACTCGGACGTCGATACGCTCGAGCGCATCCAGATCCTCGAGGACCTGCGGGCCGGGATGTTCGACGTGCTGGTGGGCGTGAACCTGCTGCGCGAGGGTCTGGACCTCCCGGAGGTGGCGCTGGTGGCGATCCTCGATGCCGACAAGGAGGGATTCCTGCGCAACGTGCGGTCGCTCACGCAGATCGCGGGACGCGCGGCGCGCCACTCGCAGGGCAACGTGATCCTCTATGCCGACACCTGCACCGAGTCGATGCGCTACACGATCGAGCAGAGCAACCGCCGCCGCGAGAAGCAGGTGCGCTACAACATGGAGCACGGCGTGCTGCCGCGCCGCGCGCAGAAGAGCGGCTCGGGACAGCGGGCCCTGCTGGCCGGGCGGAGCGAGACACCAGAGGCAATCCCGACGGCCTACCCCATCGCCGAGGAGCACTACGCTCCGCTTGCCGCCGATGCACAGCAGGGCTACACGGCCGGTGCGGACCTCGATGCCCTGATCGATCGGGCGCGCGAGGATATGGAGCGGGCAGCCAAGTCGCTGGACTTCCTGGCCGCGGCGAAATTCCGCGACCGCATGTACGAACTGCAGAAACTGCGTGAGGAGAACCGGAAATAACACCGGGCGGCATGCCGACACGGCACACCGCCCGTATTTCCGATTTCAGGGTCCCGGCCGCATCCCGCCCGCCGGTTCCGGCCTCACACGCCGAGGGTACACACTCCTGCCCCGCCGGACGGATCTCCGGGCAGGCGGCTACTCCGCCTCGGCATGCCGGAAGGTGAAATACTTTGCGGCAAAGAAGCTGTAGACGGTCGTGACGCAGGTGGCAAGCATCTGCGAGGGGGTGGCCCAGATGGCGCAGTATTCGACAAAGAATTTCAGACAGACATAGTTCACCACGACCGATCCCGCGACAGAGAGCAGGTAGCGGAACAGCTGCGTGCCCGAAGGGATCGGCGAACGGCGGAAGGCCACATAGCGGTTGAGCCAGAATCCCGCGAAGAAGGTGAATGGGAAGGTAACAAGCATGGCGGCGACGTGAGCCGACACGGCCACGAAGCCCAGATCGACCAGCTGTTTGTCGATCAGGAAATTATAGATCAGGAAATAACATCCCCACCCGAACACGACGTTCGCACCCCCGCAGACGGCATAGCGGAACACCTGCCGGGGTACGAACGCGGCAACGGGCCGCAGATAGAACAGGTCGATCGCCCGGATGATCCAATCGGCAAGACGCATCAGCGGGCCGTATAAGTCCACATTCCGGGGAAGCGGTCGGCATGTGCGCGAATGAAGAGCCGGCACGCCTCGGGATCATCCGACTCGAAGGGCGAGACCAGGAACTTCGCACCGAACCGGTAGACGCCGCAGGTCAGCGCCGCTTCTTCCGAATCCGATGCGGCCTTCTTCGCCGCCCGCACGGCATTCTCCTGCGAACTGAAGACGCCCAGCACAACGTAATTCCGCTTCGAGGTCATCGCCGCAGGCTCGTATCCCGCAGGACGCTGTACCTCATCCGGGGACTGCACCGCCGCAGCACCCTGCTCCGAAGTGCCTCCGGCCGCAGTGCTCCCCGCAACGGCCTTTCCGCCCTCCTCCGGAACCGGAGCGGCATTTCCAGCCGCCGCATGCTCTGCCGAAAGCGAATCGGCCGGCACGCCCGGCGAAACGGGAGACTCGGCCGTCGCAAGTCCCGGGACTGCCGTCCCGGCCAACGGCTGCGGACGTTCGGTATCGTTCAGCAGGAAAGAGCAGACACCGATTCCTATAGCGGCAACAACCGCCGCAGCGCCTACCCAGATCACCCAGTCGGGGCGTCCGGAGCGAATCTTCATCGGGGCGTGTCCCTGCGGATTGAGCCTCCGGTCGAACTCCTCGTCGAGCGAGAAGTGCTTGTACTTCAACACGCCTACCCCCTCTACGACCAGAGCGTCACCCCGGCGGGCGCGCTCCGTCCAACGGGCATAGACCGTCCGAGCCGCGGCATCGGCCTCCCCGGCCGGAGTTCCGTCGGCACTCAGGATGCGGGCGATCTCCGCAACCAGCGATGTGCCCTGCTCCTGCGACGAGAAGACCACCGTCCGGCAGGGCGGTTCGACCATGCGGCGGGCCACCCGCCGGGCAGCGCGGCGCTCCGGGCAAAGGCTGCCCACACCGGGCAGAAGCACCGTTCCGCCCGCGGCCAGCAGGTTGCCGATGATGCGGCCCACCTGCTCTTCCATCGGATTGACGTTCATTTCTTTCTCTTTTTAGGCGTTGGATGCGCAGCCTGCCTCGACTGCGCGGGAAACTGTGCGGGGGTCAGCGCAGGGTGCGACAAACCGCGCCAGATCATGAAGAAACCCAACAGGATGAACGGGATGCTGAGCCACTGTCCCATGTCGAGCGCCCAGCCCACCTCGAAGGCCTCCTGCTCGGTCTTGATGAATTCGATGAAGAAACGCGTAAGGAAGACCCCGATCAATCCGATGCCGAACAGTACACCGGGACGGCGGCGCGCCATGTCGCGGCCGTAATAAAGCCAGCAGAGGATGCCGAAGGTCACAAGGTAACACAGCGCCTCGTAAATCTGCGTAGGGTGTACCGCTGCCGGAGCGAACTCGTGCACCCACTTGGCCGAACGGACGAACTCGAAGCCCCAGGGAAGCGTCGTGGCCGTACCGAAGATCTCGGAGTTGAAGAGGTTGCCCATGCGCACGATGGCCCCGCCCACACCGACGGCGATCATGATGCGGTCGAGCGACCAGATATAGGGCAGGCGGTTCTTGCGCGAGAAGAGCCACAGGCCGATCAGCAGGCCGATTGCGGCGCCGTGGCTGGCCATGCCGCCGTCGCGGAAGCCCGTGATGATGGTCCACGGCCGGGAGAGGTACTCCACCGGATCGTAGAAGAGGCAGTGCCCGAGGCGGGCTCCGAGGATCGTGGCCAGCGTACCGTAGATGAAGATCGAGCCGGAGACCTCCTGCGACAGTCCTTCGCGTTTGCAGAAGTTGTCGAAGAACCAGGCGCCGATCAGGATGGCCAGGGCCCACATCAGCCCGTAATAACGGATATCGAACGTGCCGATGCTGAGGAGCACCGGATCGAAGTCCCAGACTATGCTCAAAGGTTGTATCATTTATCGAAGTTTAATCGTTACACGCCGCCGGAGCGTCCGCGGCCGGAATCCATGTTCCGCACCCGGTTTCCTGGCGGACGGATTACCGGATGTCCTGCAGATTGACCTTCTTGAGCGTGAAGGAGAAGGTGCTGCCCACGCCCAGTTCGCTGCGCACGGAGATCCGCTCGCCATGCGCCTCGACGATGTGCTTGACGATCGCCAGGCCGAGCCCCGTACCGCCCTGCTCGCGCGAGCGGCCCTTGTCCGTGCGGTAGAAACGCTCGAAGACCCGCGGCTGATCCTCCTTGCCGATGCCCTGCCCGTTGTCCTCGACCTCGACCAGGATCTTGTCGAGCATGTCGCGGAAGCGGATGCGCGTCGTGCCGCCCTCCTTGCCGTAGTGGATCGAATTGATGATCAGATTGACCAGTACCTGTCCGATGTAGTGTTTGTCGGCCAGCACCCAGAACGGTGACGGCAGGTTGTCGGCCCCCTTGACCGAGATCTTGATCCCCTTGCGGTCGGCCTCCATCTCGGCCTGGTCGGCGATCTCCTTGGCCAGCGCCACGATGTCGAAGCGCTCCATATCGAGCCGGTTCATGCTGCTCTCGAGTTTCGAGATCGTATCGAGGTCATTGACGATATTGATCAGACGGTCGATGCTCTTCTCGGCACGCTCGAGGTACTTGCGGTTGATCAGCTCATCCTCCAGACCGCCGTCCAGCAGGGTCGAGATATAGCCCTGCACGTTGAAGATCGGGGTCTTCAGCTCGTGCGCCACATTGCCCAGATACTGCTTGCGGAAGTGCTCGGCCTCCTTCAGGCGGGCGATCTCCCGATCGTTCGTGTCGGCCCAGGCTGTCAGCTCCTCGCCGATGTTCTCGACCTTCTTGTCCTTGAGTTCGGTGAAGATCTCGTCGGTATGCACGTTGCGCGAGAGGACGATCGAATAGATCGGCTTGAGCTTGTAGGCCACATACTTGCGGATGATGAACAGCGAAATGAGCATCACGGCTGTGAAGGTGCACAGCAGCACGACGACCGCTGCGATCCAGCGGACCTGCACCCCCTTCGCCTCCATCGCAAAAAGCAGCCCGGCCGCGATGGCCGTGGCCAGCAGGCCGATCCAGACCGATGCGGCCTCCTTGGTTTTGATCGTAATCATGGCGTCACTTCATGTAGTTGCGCATCAGACGGGCGATGTACTTGCCCACGATGTCGAATTCGAGGTTCACGACCGACCCCACGCCGATGCGGCAGAAATTCGTATGCTCGAACGTGTAGGGGATGATCGCCACGCGGAACGACGACTCCTTCGAGTCGCAGACCGTCAGACTCACGCCATTGACCGTCACCGAACCCTTCTCCACCGTACAGAGGCCCTCGCCCTGAGGCTCGTACTCGAAGGTGAAGTACCAGCTTCCGTCGGCATCCTCCTTGGCCGTGCAGACGGCCGTCTGATCGACATGACCCTGCACGATGTGGCCGTCGAGCAGCGCATCGGGCTTCATCGAGCGTTCGAGGTTCACCAGGTCGCCCTCCCGGAGCAGGCCGAGGTTGCTGCGGTCGAGCGTCTCCTTCATGGCCGTCACGGTATAGGTGTCGTCCTTGATGTCCACGACCGTCAGGCATACGCCGTTGTGGGCGATGCTCTGATCGATTTTCAAATCCCGGCAGAAGTCTGCCCGAAGCGTAAAGTCCTTGTTCTGACGGTCGGCACGGATCGAGACCACCTCGCCCATGCCCTCCACGATGCCTGAAAACATACTCAACTGTTTATGATCAACTTGCCCTTCACCTTGTAAACCGAGGTTATATCGCTGGCATTCACTACGATGTCATCGAAATTCTCCCGATCACCGGGCACGAGGCGGTATTTTCCCTCCGCATCGGCGGCCCGAACTATTCGCAAAGTTACAATTTTTTGGCAGACAATCACGTATTCTTCACCGGGAATTATTGCATCCGCATCGATGGCCTTGAGCAGGACGATCGTTCCGGGAGGCACCACGGCACCCATGGCGCGGCCGTTGTAGACCATCGCCAGATCGCAGTCACCCACCGGGAGCACGACCAGATCGCACTCGGCCTCGAGTCGGTCGAGCGAGGCGATGTGCTGTTCGACATCCGTATTATAAAAAGGTATCTGCATTCCCCGCTGCCGGGCGTCGGCGAACATCTGCCCCTCGCCGGTCAGCAGCCAGAGCTTGTCGATCTGGGGAAACTTGGAGACAATGCGGTCGGCTACGTTGAGCGATATGCCGTTGTTGCCCCGTTTGATCTGGTAGAGGTTCTCGCCGCGCGCCAGACCGATATAGCGAGCAAAATAGTTGGTGGACATATTTGCCCACTTGATCACAGCCTCGATTCTTTGCCAATTATTCTGCTTTTCTCGCATTTTATTTTGCTATATTAAATTTTTTTTGCATTTTTGCAGTCCCGGTCCCGTAGTTCAATGGATAGAATATAAGATTCCGGTTCTTACGATAAAGGTTCGATTCCTTTCGGGACTACCAAAGCACAGGTTCGAAACACTCCGGATCTGTGCTTTTTTCATTCGGATTCGGACCGGAACCGCCGTCCTCCTTCCGAAACGGCATCGACCTCAGGATCAAGCACTCACTTATTAAGTTACAAAATTAATAACAAATTTGGTTCCGACAAGAAAAAATGACACATTTGATCTGTCGGATAACAAATTCAGACCCGCACCAGGACAAAAGGAAAGCCCGTGCTGCAGCACGGGCTTTCCTTGCAATAAGTATGCGAAACGACGGATCGTCGGCCGGAATCAGAACGAGAGACGGACACCCAGCCGGAGGGTCAGCGACAGCGGATTGTCCGTACGGGCCGTCTGCAGGCGAGTTTCGGTAAGGTAGTAGGCCGCCTCCGGCTCGAAATAGAGTCCCACCATGCCTCCGAGCCTGTATTGCGCTCCGGCCGCACCGATCAGCGACCACTGCAGACCCGGCTCCGAAACGGATTTCGAACCGAACTTCGCCGACACGCACTTCTCGGCCATACCTCCGGCACCCAGATAGAGCGAGAAACGGCCGCGTTCGAGGAACTGCCAGTTCACACGCACCGGAATACCGACGAAATGCAGCGTCTGATCGGTCTCCTTGTCAGCATAAAGCGCCCGGACATCCGACTGCAACAGCGTGTAGTTGATGCCGCTCTCGAGCGACAGACCGTAGGCGAACTCCTTGCGGAAAGTCAGGGCGAAACTCAACGGCTGGTGGTGGCGGAACGAACTCTCATCGTAATCGTAACTCTTGAGCAGCGTCATCTCGGCACTGTTGCCGATCGCCGAGGACATTCCGGGCATCGAGGGAGCCTGCTGCATGGCATGCATCGGAGCCTTGCTTCCGGAACCGATCCCGGAGCCTCCGGCCACGCTGCTGCCCGCCGAGAACGAAAGCGACGAGCGCCTGCGCGCCGCCCGGCGGGTTTCGGGCTGATCATAAAGCCCGTCGAACGACGTCCGGGCCGATCCCTGTTCCGTGCGGGTCCCGGCAGGGGCCTGCTTCGCGCGGGTCTCCCCGGCCGGGGCCTGGCGGCCGGCGGCAGAAGCGACCGGCACAGGCTGCGATTCCCGGGCAGCGGCATCCGCCTGCGACGCATCAACGGTCGGCTGCGTTCCGGCCGTTTGCGGCTTCACCGCGGCAAGAGCCAGACGGGGCTCTGCCGCATCCCCGGCAGTTCGCTGCGCCGCGGCATTCCGTTGTGCCCCTGCAGCCTCACTCAGCCCAGCTGGCAGCGAAACGGCCTGCGCCACGCGGCTCCGCAGCGTCTCCTCCGGATCCTCTCCGGCGTGCCCTTCAGGCAGTGCATCCGACGCAGTTCCCGGAACCGGGAGAGTCTCGGCCAACAACTCATCGGTAGAAGGCACCATCCGATCGGAACGCAACCAGAACCCGACGGTCGCAACACCGAGCAGCACAACCGCGGCGGCCACGGCAATCCGCTTCACATGGATCTTCCACTGCGGTCTGCGCGCTGCAGTCGTCCGGCCGCCTTCGGTACCGGCCATACCGGCCGACGCCTCGGGCCGCACACCGCGCAACTCGGCCTCAAGCCGCGCCCAACCGTGTTCCGGAGGGGGAAGCTCGGCGTCGCGGAGCGCATTCCGCATGACATCGGTCCAATCCTTATCCTGTTTCATAACTCAATGTGTCTTCAAATAGTCGCGGATTCGCCGCGCCAGCAGCGTCCGCGCCCGGAAAAGCTGCGACGAAGAACTTTTCTCGTTGATTCCCAGCATCTGCGCGATCTCCCGGTGCGAATACTCTTCGATGCAGTAGAGGTTGAATACGGCCCGGTACCCGTCGGGCAGTTCGCTGACGAAGCGCATCAGCACATCGCGCGGCACCCGCGACGCCTCCTCGGCTGAGGGCTCATCCGGAAGGGCCGCAGCGCGCCCCTCGTCGAGTTCGACGCATCCCAGCCGGTTGCGGGTCCGAAGCCATTCGAGCGCCACGTTTACGGTGACACGCTCCATCCAGGCCCTCAATGATCCCGCTCCGCGGTACTCGAACTTCGAGAAGGCGCCGTAGATCTTCAGAAACGCATCGTGGAGCAGGTCCTCGGCCGTGGCCCTGTCGCCGGCATAGCGCAGGCACACCGCAAGCAGGCGCCCGGCATAACGGTCGTACAACTCCCGTTGGGCCGCGCCGTCGCCGTTTCTGCACCCTTCGGCCAGTGTACGCTCCTCCATTTGCATTGTTGAATTCACCCTTATAAACAACGGCTCGACCGGAATACTGCACGGCCAAGAAAAAATTTAGCCCCCTGCGCAGTATTTTCCGAGGGTCGGCATTTTATCTTGCGAAAGTAACAATAATATCGACAAAACAGGACAACCATGAAAAAAATCCACATGCTCTGCTCGCTGTTTGCCGCACTCTGCCTCACGGCATTCACGGGCTGCAACGACAACGACGGAGACTACCCCAACGTCTACGGTCTGATCACCACGATCCATGCGATCGGCGAAGGAGACGAGACGACAGACTACTATTTCGAGCGCGACAACGGCGAGACGCTCTACCCGAGCGAGCGGCCCTCGGGCTTCGAGGCCGAGGACAACCGTCGCGCGGTGATCTACTTCGACCTGCTCGAGGGCGCCGTCGAGGGATACGACTACAACATCCGCCTCTACCGCGCGGAGAAAATCTTCACCGGCACGTCGCAGGTGGTCACGACCCAGGAGGAGCTCGAGGCGCTGGGCGGCGACAGGACGGGCTTCAACCTGCAGACCTTCAACCTCACCCGCAAGTGGCTGACCTTCTATGCACTCTATCCCGTGACCGACAACTCGAAGCACACGTTCGCCCTGGCCGTGGACCGCACGCCCGACGCACCCGAAGGCCGCGACATCGAGGTGGGCAGCGACGGCGCGAGCGAAGAGGGATACCTCGACGTAGTGCTCTGCCACAGCGCGGGCGGCGATGCGGCCGGCTACACGCAGGGTTATTACATCTCGTTCGACCTCGAGCCGATCGCCGGAGAGTTGGAAGGCATGAAGGGCATCAAGCTGCGCATAGACACCTTCGAGAACGGCACGAAATACATCAAGCTCGACCTGCCGCAGGAGAAGTAGCCACTCCTGCCGACAGGCTCTCCGGCCCGCATGTGCGGGCCGGATTTTTTTGTGCGCCACGCCGCCCGTGTCGGGAAAAATCGCTATCTTTGCGACATGTCAATCGTACGCAACACCGAGAGCGATCTCGAATTCGAAAACAGAATCCGCCCGCAGGAACTGGAAACCTTCGCGGGCCAGGAGAAGATCGTCGAGAACCTCCGCATCTTCATCAAGGCGGCACTCATGCGCGGCGACTCGCTCGACCATGTGCTGTTGCACGGCCCCCCGGGACTGGGCAAAACCACGCTTGCGAACATCATCGCCAATGAGATGGGCGCCCAGTTGCGCGTCACGTCGGGTCCCGTGCTGGACAAGCCGGGCGACCTGGCCGGCCTGCTGACCAGCCTCAACCCGGGCGACGTGCTCTTCATCGACGAGATCCACCGCCTCAGCCCCATTGTCGAGGAGTACCTCTACTCGGCCATGGAGGACTACAAGATCGACATCGTGCTCGACAAGGGTCCCTCGGCACGCTCGATTCAGATCGAGCTGGCCCCCTTCACGCTCATCGGCGCTACGACACGCAGCGGACTGCTCACCTCGCCTCTCAGGGCGCGTTTCGGCATTCAGTGCCACCTGGAGTATTACGACGCCCCGGTACTGGCGGGCATCGTCCGCCGCTCGGCCCGGATCCTCGACGTTCCGATCGACGACGACGCGGCCCACGAAGTGGCCCTGCGCTCGCGCGGCACGCCGCGTATTGCCAATGCCCTGCTGCGGCGCGTGCGCGACTTCGCCATGGTCAAGGGCGGCGGACACATCGACCTGGCCATCACCCGCATGGCGCTCTCGGCGCTGAACATCGACTCGCGCGGCCTCGACCGCATGGACAACAAGATTCTCGGCACGATCATCGAGAAGTTCAACGGCGGTCCGGTCGGACTGAATACCGTGGCCACGGCCGTCGGCGAGGAACCCGGCACGATCGAGGAGGTCTACGAACCGTTCCTGATCAAGGAGGGCTTCCTCAAGCGTACCCCGCGGGGACGCGAAGCCACTCCGCTGGCCTACGAACACCTCGGCGTCGCCTCGCCGGGGAGCGACTCGACCCTCTTCTGACCACACATCCGGGACGGTCTTCCTCAAGGAAGACCGTCCCGATCATATCCGCCGAATCCTCAATATGTCCTGAAGAGAGGGGCAAAACAGCCGTTTCCCGCGAAAACATTTGCCCGATTCATCTGATTTTCCTATCTTCGCGGAAAATACAGGGGGGGGGTAATTCCCCGAAAACAAAAAACTTACAATCATCAAACACCCCCACGAAATGACCCCGAACCAACCGAACCTTGCCAGGCGGGCACTGTTGCTGCTGTCCGCCCTGCTGCTCCCGGGCAGCTTCCCGCTCCAGGCCGCCAACCCGCACGACGAGGCATCTCCGGCCCGAAACCTGACCAATCCATCCAACCCCGAATCCGCACTCCGGACCGTACCGCCCGAAGAGGAGCCTCTCTCCGGCACGCCCCAACGCAGGGAACACCTTGCCCCGCGCGACCACGCACAACACACGGTGTTCGCCAACGCCGGCTACCTGGCAATCCTCTCGGCGTTATACTTCGAAGAGAGTTCGTCCGGTTCGCTGAACTCGGGATTCGACCTGATGGCCGGATACAACTGGACCTCACGCCGCGGGCTCGGCGTGGGCATCATCTACTCGGGCGGCTTCATCTCCGCCGAACGGGATGCCGTCAAGCGCACGACCCGCCTGCACTACATCGCCCCGGAGTTCGTCGCCCGACAGCGCGCCGGCCGCCGGTGGCTCTTCCGCGAGGCGGTCGGCGTCGGCTACGGCCGTTACGTGCGCAGCTACGGCGAACATCGAGGCAGCCGGGGCGGAGCAGGCATCCACGAACGGGCCTCGGTCGAATTCATGCTGACACGCCACATCGGACTCTCGGCCGAGGTGGGCGGGCAGTGGCTCATCGTCCGTTCGCCGGACGTAGGCGACGGAGCCGAACTGACGCTGAACGGCATCCTGCGGTTCCAATGCAGCGGAGGCATACGCCTCTATTTCTAAAAATATTGTCAATAAATCTAAAAATTCTGCATTTTGCCGGATAATTGTCGTACATTTACCGCTGACACGACAAGGTTTCAGAAACGAAAAAACGGCAAAACAGAATGGATACGAAAAACGAACTCACCGAAGCGGCACTCCGCTACCACAGCGAAGGGCGCCCCGGCAAGATCGGGATCGTCCCGACCAAACCCCACCATACACAGGAAGATCTTTCGCTGGCCTACTCGCCGGGCGTCGCCGCCCCCTCGCTGGCCATTGCCGAAAACGCGGACGACGCATACCGCTACACGGGCAAGGGCAACCTCGTAGCCGTCATTTCGAACGGTACGGCAGTCCTCGGCCTGGGCAACATCGGCCCGCTGGCCGCCAAGCCGGTCATGGAGGGCAAATGCATGCTGTTCAAGACCTTCGCCGGACTCGACGCCTTCGACATCGAGGTTGCGGAGACCGATCCCGAGGCATTCGTCCGGGCCGTCCGGGCCATCGCCCCGACCTTCGGCGGCATCAACCTCGAGGACATCAAGGCCCCGGAATGCTTCGAGATCGAGGCGCGCCTGCGTCAGGAGCTGGATATCCCGGTGATGCACGACGACCAACACGGCACGGCGATCATCACCTCGGCGGCACTGCTCAACGGCGCGAAACTCGCCGGCAAGGAACTCGACCGGATGCGCGTGGTGGTGAACGGCGCCGGCGCGGCAGCCATCGCCTGTGCGCGGCTCTTCCTCTCGCTGGGCATCCGCCGCGAGAACCTCGTGCTGTGCGACAGCCGGGGTGTCGTCACGACCTACCGCGACGACCTGAATCCCGCCAAGCGCGAGCTGGCCACCTCGCGGCGCATCTCCACGCTCACCGAAGCCGTGGCGGACGCCGACGTCTTCCTCGGCGTCTCGAAAGCCGACACGCTGACACCCGAGATGCTGCGTTCGATGGCCTCGAACCCGATCGTCATGGCCCTGGCCAACCCCGATCCGGAGATCGCCTACGAGAAGGCCGTCGTCTCGCGTCCCGACATCATCTTCGCCACGGGCCGCTCGGACTACCCCAACCAGGTGAACAACGTACTGGGCTTCCCCTATATCTTCCGCGGGGCGCTCGATGTCCACGCTACGGAGATCAACGACGCCATGAAACTCGCCGCCGCACGGGCCATCGCCGCCCTGGCCCAGCAGCCCGTCCCGGCAGCAGTCCTGCAGGCCTACCGCCTCCAGCGGCTCGAGTTCGGGCGTTCCTACCTGATTCCCAAACCGCTCGACCCGCGGCTACTCGCCACCGTAGCCCCGGCCGTCGCCCGGGCCGCCATGGAGTCGGGAGTCGCCCGGCGTCCCGTCACCGACTGGGAGGCCTACGCCGAGGGGCTGCGCAACCGCGTGGAGCCGACCAAGTAGGCCATCTGCGGAACGCCCCGGCACACACCGGGCTCCGAACCGCAAAGGGCCCGTCCGGAATCCGGACGGGCCCTTTGCCTTGCAGCGTGAGGGTCATCAACGATTCGGCGTGATGCCGGTGACGACCTGCAGGTTCGGCAGCATGTCGCCGCCCCAATGCGCGGCATCGCCCGCCGCATTCCGGTACAGATCGACGGCAAAGTAGCCGTTCATCTCGCCGCTGGTGTCGCTGCTCCAGCCCCAGTTGCAGTGAATGTAGCGAACCGTCTCCGCAGTCTCCTCGAGCTTCTGCTCCGCACCGCCGTCGGAGGGGACGAACCACAGTTCGGACTTCGTCTCCACATCCCGATAGCCGTCGATGGCCCAAACCTGGCCGCGCGACTGAAGCCCGTCGGCAATCCGCCCCGACATGCAGACCAGCTTGCCCTCCTTCAGGCTTCCGACCACCCGGTCCGCATCGTATGCGGCGACCTCATCGGCCCGAAATCCGAAATGGCGGAGGCATTCGGGCATCTTGCCGAAATCCATCGGCAGGTCGTAACGATCGCCATACTCGAGACCGAGCTGCTGGCCAATCTCCCGGTAGATGCGCGAGATCGCCACATGGTCGCCCGGACAATCCCAGACACCGCACATATCCGTATTGCGGTGCTGGCGGATCTTTTCCCAGTCGAGGTCGGCCGATGCGACCTCGGCGTCGGGATAGGTCAGGTCCATCCGCTCAGGGAAGGAACAGGCCTCCATGATCTGCGCCACGGCTGCAGCGGCCGATCCGGCCGGCGCCAGCGTACCGTCGCTCTTTCTGCAATAGGTATTGTAGGGCCAGGTGCGGTAGCCCCACTCCACCGTGATGGCGGGTTCGGCCGATTCGCCGACCGTCCGGGTCTCACGGCTCTCGACACGTCCGGGCACATCGGGCACATCGGCCGTGAAGGGCCGGGCGCTCAACGCCTCCAACTCATCGATCAGAGCGGTCATGTAGAAGAACATGCCGCAATAGTATCCGTTCATTCCGGGGATGAGTTTCGGATGATACGGTCCGTTCTCCGCCACGGCCAGCAGTTTGTTCACACGGCGGTCCGTCGCCACGACGGCGAATCCGTTGTCGTCGTAATTGAACACATAGAGCAGCGTATCGCGGGCATCTCCCGTCCGCATGTTTTTGCGCACGTAGAAGGATTCGTACTCCACCGTGCGCCCCAACGCCCGGCCCACCTCATCGGCCGTCCGGCGCGCCTCGTCGTAGCGTACCACCAGCCGCGACAGCGCGGCGTCCGACAATCCGGGATCGGGCACTTTCCCGTCCTCATCACTTTCACACGAGACAAGCGCTGCAGAGAAAAAAGCCAGCAGGCCCAGCATCGAGAAGAACTGTTTCATACCACTCGGTTTTAAGGGATTTTTCAGGTATCCAAAGATACGGAAAAGCATCCGGAAAATTCCCCCCCCCGCAAAAAATAGTCGTCCATATATCCTATTTGTTCCGTCGAAACGGGAAAAAGTTCATTCCATCGGATACCCCGGAACAGGGCATCGGCCCTGCCGGACTTGATCCGGCAGGGCCGATGCATGGCGACTCGGGGCCTCACGACGCCCCGCAAACAAGCGTTTCAACGCAGTGCCGACCAGTCCACCTCGTCGTAATCGGGATACTGCGCCGCACTCTGCTTCCACGCCTCATCAGGCTCGAAACGGCGGAACGTCTCCCGCGTAAGGACCTGATAGGAACTTCCGCCGGGCTCCGTGTACTCGGCAACCGACTCCCAAACAATCATCCCCGGGGTGAACGTCTCCAAATCCATCCGGTCGTCCGACTCCCCGTTCGGACCATAGGTCAGAAAGAGCTTCTCGCCCGGCCGGTAATCGAAGGTGCGCGTCTTGCGGTAGGCCGTCGGCCGGTCGGGACCGGTCATGGCCAGGCGGCCATACTCGACCAGCGTCGTCCCGCTCGCGAAGAACAGCACCGTCGGACCGCCTCCTCCGTCCAGCGAGCCGTCGAACCCGTAATCGAGCGTCTTTTCCCATCGCCCGTCGCGGTATTCGGAACATTCCATACGGGTCTGCTTCCAGTAGGTTCCCTCAAGCCGGTCCGCCTCCATCGTGATTCCTCCGTCGTCCTTCTCACAGGCGGCGCATGCCGTCATCACGGCAAACATCATGAACAACTTTTTCATACAGGCCTCTATTTAATTAAGCCACACGCAAATATAAAGCAATAAACCGCTCGCCAATTAATAAAATTTCAGAGTCATACGCCACCCGGACAGCGGCGGTAACAGGGTTCCAAGACGGTCAGAATGAGCCGAAGCAGCATGGGTTCACACATTTTCGGCATCAAACAGCGCCGCAAAGGCTTCGCGCGCCATCGGCCGCACCTCGCACGACCCGATCCCCGTAGGAAAGACGACATGAAGAATACCCGCCTCGCTCTTCTTGTCCTTGCCGACCTGCTGCAGGAGCTCCCCGACGGCAACCGGAGGCTCGACGGCAAAACCCAGCCGCACAAGCAACGCCCGGATCCGGTCCCGAACCGACGGTGCCAGCACCCCGAGCCGCACGGCGGCATCGGCGACAAGCACCGTCCCCACGGCCACGGCCTCGCCGTGGTTCATCCGATCCGAGCACTTCTCGATAGCATGCGCCAGCGTGTGCCCCAGATTGAGTTTGCGCCGTTCGCCCGCCTCGTGCTCGTCACGCCCGACGATCGCAGCCTTGACCCCGACCGCCGACTCGACGATGCGCCCCAACAGCCCGGCATCCCCGCGCAGCTCCCCGAACGAGCTCCGTTCGAGCAGCTCGAAGAGCGCCCCGTCGCCGATGACCGCCACCTTGACCGCCTCGGCCAGCCCCGCCCGGAACTCCCGGTCGGGCAGCGTCGCGAGCAGCGACGGGTCGCACACCACGAAGCGCGGCTGGGTAAAGGTGCCGACCATGTTCTTGTAACCCGCGACGTTCACGCCGTTCTTGCCCCCGACCGAGGCATCGACCTGTCCCAGGAGCGTCGTCGAGACGAACCCGAAACCGACGCCCCGCATGTAGGTTGCCGCGGCGAATCCCGCCACATCGGTGACGATGCCGCCCCCCACACCGAGGATGAAGGTCTTGCGGTCGGCTCCCGCCGCAATGAGCCGGCGGCAGAGCTCCTCGACCGTGGAAAGGGTCTTGCAGCGCTCGCCGCGCCCGATGCGGACCGTCTCAAAGGGGGCCAGCAGCTCCCCGTGGCAGCGGTACACCTCATCGTCCGTAACGGCGATCACCCGGCCTTCGGGCAGCAGATCGGGCAGCAAACGGGCCGCCGGACCAATATAGACATCGCTTGTACGACACACGCTGAATGCAGGCTTCATGCTTTCTCTTTTTTAAGATACCAACAAAAATAAAGATATTTCCCGAGAAATTCTTACCTTTGCGCGACAAAACACATATCTATGCAGAAACTGCGCAACATTGCGATCATCGCCCACGTCGATCACGGCAAGACGACGCTCGTAGACAAGATGATCCTGGCAGGACACATCCTGCGCGACAACTCGAAACAGACCGGAGAGTTGATTCTGGACAACAACGACCTGGAGCGCGAACGGGGCATCACGATCCTCTCGAAGAACGTTTCAGTCATCTACAAGGACTACAAGATCAACATCATCGATACACCGGGCCACGCCGACTTCGGCGGCGAGGTCGAGCGCGTGCTGAACATGTGCGACGGCGTGCTGCTGCTGGTCGATGCCTTCGAGGGCACGATGCCGCAGACGCGCTTCGTGCTGCAGAAGGCCCTGGCGCTGGGCAAGAAACCCATCGTCGTGGTGAACAAGGTGGACAAGCCCAACTGCCGCCCGGAGGTAGTGAACGAGCAGGTCTTCGACCTGATGTTCTCGCTCAACGCCACCGAGGAGCAGCTCGACTACAAGACCATCTACGGATCGGCCAAGCAGGGCTGGATGTCGCACAAGTGGAACGAGCGGACTGACTCGATCGTCCCGCTGCTCGACGCCATCATCGACGAGATTCCCGAGCCGGCCACCGTCGAGGGCACGCCGCAGCTGCTCATCACCTCGCTCGAATACTCGGCCTACACGGGCCGCATCGCCGTGGGCAAGCTCACGCGCGGCACGCTGCGTGCCGGACAGAACGTCACGCTGGCCAAGCGCGACGGCGTGACGATGCAGAAGTGCAAGATCAAGGAGCTGATGGTCTTCGAGGGGCTGGGCAAGAAGAAGGTCGAGGAGGTTCCCTGCGGCGAGATCTGCGCCGTGATGGGAGTCGAGGGATTCGAGATCGGCGACACGATCTGCGACTTCGAGAATCCCGAACCGCTGCCGCCGATCGCCATCGACGAA
>ULLS01011842.1_pt1 | contig 23189 bp, 12 predicted proteins | sample 1951471 | NCBI WGS metagenome assembly ULLS01 (sample SAMEA4835532, study PRJEB28245) | human gut metagenome | biome: gut microbiome; material: fecal sample | place: Denmark | collected 2008 | reverse complement strand
CTTCCCCCCCCCCCATTTCTCACGGAGCGCCTGCCATTGTTCCCAGGCTCTCTCTACCGAATAGCTGCGATCCCTCGTACGGAAGACCTGCCGCAGATCCTCGGCCAACTCTCCCTTGTCGCCATTGCGCACGCCGCCCAGCAGATTGCGTTTCAGATGCATCGTACAACGTTGCAGTGGGGTTCCGGGGAAGACAGCACTGATGACATCCTCCAGACCCTTCAGTCCGTCGGCACACATTAGGTCGATCTTTCGCACGCCTTGTTCCTGCAGCGCTGCGAGCATCTTGCCCCAGCTTAGGGCACTCTCCGTGGCTTGTTGAAGATCCCCACCTCGCGCGTACCGTTTGTCTTCACGCACGGCGAGCACTACATAGAAAGCTTCAGTTTCTATGCTCCGCTTGCAGTGGATCTTCATGTGTACGCAATCGATGAAGATGATTGGGTAATACGCCTTCAGAGAGCGCGTGAGCCATTGCGAAACATCTTCACGGAGGTAGTCCAGTATTCGCGAAATGCTCGCCTTGCTGTAGTGCTCGCCATGATATCCTGGTATGCCTCGCTTACCTGTTCCTGTGTAAGACCTTTCGTTAAAGCGTTCCGGCAAGACGCTCGCATTCATCCTCTTGATGACGTAGGATCGCCCGGATTCGTGGATGAGAACACCTGTAGCCGAGGTATAATTTGACCAACTCGATCTATCGAGAAATGTTTAGTTGCTTAGTTGCATCTGAATTATCAAAGCAAAATGCAAAGGTCTGGATTTTCGTTTTTCTGGAACCAGCACTGGCAATTACTCGTTGTAGCCTTTGGTCACAAGAACAGCAGTTCGTTGTTGCTTATTCAATCCGTCCAATAAATCCAATTCGTGAATCATACATTTTCTATTATCGTCTTATAGTCGTTTTTATCAATTAGTAGTAGATAAAAACTCTTGCACGCTATCAAACATATCGGGATCAAGGTTCATGTGGTTCTCGAAGTAGATATTGATTTTAATTGATGTTTTGAACAATGGGTTATTTACTGAGTATAAATATTCATTTAATGCAACTAATTCTGGTATTAGCCACTCGTGCTTTTTCATCATCCATTGACATAATACCGTACAAGCCTCTTGTGAACATTTACAAGGATGTATACATCCGCTAAGAATGCTGATTGTTAGATAATTATTATTTATGGTGCAGTCACAATTATTACATTTCTTTATTTTGGGAGCGGTTGTTAGTTGTTTGATGTTTAGGTAAAGATTAAATTCTATTGTTTCATGGATGTATTCCTTAAAATGATTCTTGTTGTTGTTTATCTCAATTTTATATTTGGGCTTTAGTTCCATTTTATCTGTCACCAAATGCGAAATCCAATGAAATTTTGAGGTTAAGGTTAAGTTGGCTAAATTTTGACGCAATAAATGGTAATTTACCCGATCACTTGCAACATCCATCAAATCTGCTAACCGGATAAGCATCATTAGATATTTCAAACTGATGGTGTCATCTTTAGCCCTAGATCTCAATCCGTAGACATGTGGAATGTCATATCCGTGGCTTTCTGATACTTTTGCTACAAGCGACAAAAGCGTAGGTTCAAGATATGAAAGTAGGGAGTTTGATCGATCTTTTATGAACCGAGCGCTGTCTCCTGCATGGTGAGCCCGAATCTCATTCTCGTAGTAGCTATACACGTCATTGAATACTTTGACTAAGAAATTCCCTGCTTTTTTAATTCTTGAGTTATTGGAGTCTGGATCTTTTGTGGCAAAATATTCCACCTGCTCTCTCATTTCACTCATTAAGTCAGAGATTAAGGTGAGATTATTCCCTGTTTCAGAACTCAACAGACTTAAATCAGGGTGTATAACCATACTAATATCGTGCAGATAACAAGCAAGGAAAAGAATATAGTAATCTATATCTTTTAACGAAAAATAATCTATTCGGTTTGTGAGTTTTAATGAGTTGTTTATCAGAGCAATGGCGTGTTCTTCGTTGTGCAGGGTATATGAATTGAGGAATTTTGATCCGTTATACCATAACCCCTTCGTTAAACGGTGGGTAAGGATTAAATCGTCGACCCATTTGGGATTTTTGACTCGTGTAATAAATCTATTAAGCACATCTAATAACCCCATATCAATTATCATGCGATTTGAAACATCGCGATCTTCAATATGCTCAACGAACGAGTGAAAATCGGATAGATTGAATCTTCGATTTCTTACTCTTGCCATTAGACGTAATTCAGTGTAACAGATTTTTCGGCAATTTATCTTGGTAAATATTAATGAATCTGAAGGTTGGATTCCTATTACTTCCGAAAAGAAGGTATTAAGTATTCTCCTTTGATATTCTGCGGAAGCATTTAATACAAATTTAGTACAAGGTTTCTTTTCAAAACCCTTATCTAACATATCTGTTATATCTTTAGATATAAAATCACGAAGAATTTCCATTTGTTTTTTTGCCTCCAAACTTCTACTTCCTCTATAGTTTTCTCTTACCCAACGTATAAGGGATAAATAAACATCTTGATTAAGAGTTTTCATGTATAAGGCGGCTTGCACGTCCTTGCTAAAATAGAGATACTGTTGAGGTTTATTTGCCTTTTGCGAAGAACGTTTTTCAAACTCTTGGATCTTTTTACTTAAATGTTCGGCATCCTGCTTCGAGCTTTGTTGAATTATGAGTCGATATTCAGATTGAAATATATCCTCTTCATTATGTTCAAACCAATCGAAAATAGGTATGTCTTCAGATAAAAATCTCTTGTGAAAATCTTTAATCATATGATCGTTTGGGCCACCAGATTCTCTGATCTTCAGCAGCCGATTGCGATAGAGAAAATACTTTTTAAATCTATGTAAATGTTTTAGGCGAGAAGATAATCTCTCTCTTGTCCCATCGTCCGATATAGCCTTTTCGCGTTGTTTTAGATTAGAAATATCCTTTGCAATATATTCATCTAATGCAATCAGTTTCTCTAAAGATACCTGATCGTCAATTTCATCGAGATGCCATGCAATATTCGAGAACCCCGAAACCGTCCTTTCCAAGTTGGGTATGCTGTTGTTTACCTCATCAATAGGGGTAATTATGCTTTTTTTTTCTTTATGAAAAGTTATTTTATACTCTATCCTTTCTTGAAATTCAAGATAACTTTCAGCGATAAATTCATTTAGGTTGTAGTGCTTGGAACTCTTCGATTTATTACACCAATTCTCTACATGTTGATTCAGTACATCTATTCTATCTTTGAATTCTTTGGGATGTAGTTCGGATTTAATGTAGATAACAGAATCATCTACGTAAAAATATGCGTCTCCTTTAAAGCAATCCTCTCTCATAAGAAGATTTTGGATCTCTATCATACATAGGTTCCCAAAGAAATATGATTGTGGCAATCCTTGTGGAATACCACAGTTCATGTATATGTTATCATCCGGCAAATTGAATCCTTTAGGATAATATTCATTATGCCATGGTTCAATATTCTTTCGGTCTATTTTGAAATACAGTAGTTTTGCTACGGCCATCTTTAACATATCCAAATCGTTTTCATATGTTGAAGACATTTTCTCGACGATATAGTTAAAGAGCAGTTGGGGCGAAATAGAAGGGAAAAAATTCTTAATGTCCAAACATACTTCGGCTAGGTATTTGTGATTGCGCTGATATGCGTGACAATGCTGTGTCACAACTTCCGAATACTCTTTATACTTGTTTTGCCATTTATGAAATAAATATTGGACGTTTGTCGAGGGAATATTGCCATAGAAATTGTGAGGTATCAACTTTGATAGGTCAGAAAGATTGCGTTCCCCCTTTTTATACTCATCTTCATACATTAACGGAATTAAGATACAGACCATGCATATCATGTCTATTAGATCCGAAGTATGTAATGGTCTAAATTTTAGTGTTTTATTGTCGATGTCATATGACTTTAATTTAAAATAGACCTTTGTCGAAAAGAGGTGTTCCTTGTCGGCAAATAACCATGTTAATCTTTTGCGACATAGATCTATTACTTTTTCAATAAGTTGCATATTATGTTTGTCGGAGAGAGCATAATAGAGATCCAAATCACTCTTTGCTAGAATCCTGAAAGTCTTATCCTCTTCATCTTTGCAGGATATAGGAGTAGTTGTATCAAGTAATCCTTTGTCAAAAACATATGACTCCATGCAGAATATGGCACTGAATATATTCTGTTCATCGAGTATCTTCTTGTATAAATTATCCTTATCCAATTCGTTTCTCATAAATAGTATGATAATTTTTCTATCTTGTCACTAAGTTGTTTTACTGTATCATTATATGTACAGTCACAAACTGCTCTTGTTGATTCTTTTACTTTTATTGACAATCTATATCCTTTCCCGATTTGGGTGATATTAGAGAAGTTTTCCCATTGCATATAAGCTTTTGCATATGGAGCTATATTCATAAACTCTACCTTAATCAAGTCATTAAACATGATATATGCACTGGGATTATGTGCTAATAATATGGATCTCAGGATCTGTATATCTCTGCAGATGAAAATAAAAAATCTGTGAACATTGAATAGGAGACTCTTGTAGTTATCCATTTGAGCTCTTAAGTAACTCCAAGTATAATCAAATATTGGATTTGAAGCCACATAGAAGGTATATCCAAAGAGCATTTCATCATTTTCCACAAGATTTTCAATCGTTTTTATTATATCTTTCTCATTGTTACCCTTGTCACTAATATGTAAGTCAGGAACTTTTAGATTGCATAGTAGTTGTAGGACTTTTAGCTTTAGAGGGTAATCGCGAGAAGCCATCTCTTTATTTATATCCAGCTCATTCGTTTGTATTGGTGTAGTCAAAAGATCGTTGAACAAAATCTCCCTATTGTATGCTGTTTCTGCTTCTTTCATATGGTTATTTTGTTTTATGATATGCAATAAAATATTCACTATAATCTTTAGATCCATCAGGAAGTATTTCTTCAACCAATTGGGTGTAGTGATTGATAAAATATCTTCTCAGAGCAACGAATGCTTTTTTCCCAGCATCATCCTGATCGGGATACATGTGCAATCTGTATTTCAACAGATCAATCAGATCATTTTGTGGCAATATGGTAGCACTTGGTATGGCCACAGCCTTCTTCCCTGATGACAGTAAAGCCAGGCAATCTGTTATACCCTCACTGATATAGAGATCTTCGCTATCTTTCATTGATCCTAATATCGGTAAGTTAAATAATCGGGTCTTTTGAGCCGATACAAATTGAAATCGTGGGGCTTCTTTATTCTTTCCAATGTATCTCGACTGCAGCCCTATTAATTCTCCCGTCTTATCAAAATAGGGGAATAACAGACATGGAGTAAACATTCTAAAAAGAGATCTATTTCTCTCAATAGAGACTAGACCGCTATTCCATATAGTTTCCATGTCGAAACAGTCTTGTAACCTGTTGATTATTGAGTGACAATCTTCAATCGAAACTATTTTTAGTTGTTGTATGATGTTTGGATCTAGCTTCCGCTCTTCAAATAGAAAGTGTTGTCCCAATTCTGTTAATGTGCAATTGTCTAATATCCAATGTGCAACTTCCTTGCGGAAAGGCCTTGCTGACTCTGAAATTATGGGTTTCTTTATTCGAATGCTTTTGGGGAATAATTTGATCTCTTTGGCTCCCTCAATTGTTATATTAAATTGTGCACCTAACCACTGACAAGCCTCTACAAAATCACAACCAGAGGCATCCATGACCAATCTGATTGTATCTCCACCTTTATTACAAACAAAACATTTCCATTTTTCTCTCTTTTCTCCGTAAAAATATAGACTTGGATGATGATCGTCGTGCATGAAACATAAAGTTCTATGTCTTACTACTTCCAAGTTAAGTCGTTGTGCTACCTTTTCGCACGATAGATTATTTAGTTGATCTATTGTAGATGGCGGTATCCTATTCATGGGAAATAATTTTTATATTTATTATAAATATACTAAGAATTACAATAGATCACAAGAATATGTATTAATTTCAATGATAAAAGAAATGCATAAGAGAGAAATCTCGCGTTATCTGAATAAATTGTTTCCGTGTTGATCACTTTGTGTTTTAGCTTTGGAACTATGTGGACTTGTATAGATTCGATATTCATTATTTTAGTGGTCAAATTGTTGTTTCATGGCTCTGTTTCTATTGATTTATACAATGGGTGCGAGGGTTTGATAATATATTCCTGATATGTGGAGCTCAGGAACGCGATTGGTGTTATTTGTTCTTGTCCCGATCTTTTGTCATCTCTCTTATGTGTAGGACTTAATAAGCAAATCTTAGTCAAAGATCTCCCTGTTGACTTTTGCCGTATGACAGAGTGGCTTTTTGAAACAGAACAGAGAGCCTTATGCCCTGTGCTTACTCTTATGCCATATAGGCTGAATTTGCAAATGAGAGTTTCTCTAATGAAGCTATTGGGTAAGTCGATGTGTCGGAGCTTAATGGCGATAATAGTGTTTCAGCTTATTGTTGAACCGTATTAATCAGAAGAAAATCATTGATCATTTGGGCCCCTTTCAATGCGACCTTAGATCTCCTGGATGTATTTGACTCAATTCGTCGATAATCCTGTTACTGTTTTGTCTCTACGTTCTAGAATGAATATGTTTTGTAAAATGTAAAACATTTCCCGTGTGTCTTTATAGTTGGATTCCAGGTCCTGGATTACGGATGTATTTGTTCATAAGGGTTAGAGTAGGAACGGTTGGTGGCTGCAGAACCTCTGCATATGCATTTGGGGCTCGTTTATTCTGTCGATTCACTTCGTTCGGAAATGGATTTTTCCCCCCCCCTTGCTCTTTGATCCGCAACATTCCGCCTTTCGATGCCGTCTTCATAAGAAGCGAGACCGAGTAGGACGCATTTTGTTAGTAGTTCTTTATTTGCCAGAGTTTGGCTGATATTTTACCCTGCGTGATGAAGTAATAAATGAACTTGTTAAACTCATCGATTTGCCTTCTGCTAGATTCTCCAAATTCCATTGTTGTCGGCAATGTTTGTTTTGATCTGATGGCAAGAAGTTAAATGCTCATTTATATTATGTGCTCCAGTATCTTGTCTATGCGTTTATTGATGGTTTATCGATGCTAGTATGTATTTGTCAGAGACCTCGTAAGTATATTGGAGAGACCTTTGAAGGGTGTTCTGGTTGATTTTCTAAAATTGGAAATACTTTTTATCATTAAAGATTTTAAAGAGAGTGAAATCGATACGTCATTTTTTTCGAATTGATATAACTAATCCGGATTTGGCTTTGAAGATTTATAGTATTATCTTTAAAAGATAGAAACTAAGATTGTAGTTATGAAACAAATTAAAATTACTAGAGCTGATTTAGAACTTATTAATAACTTGAGTGCGAGGATATATTCTGGCAACACATTGTTGTCCAATGCGACTGATGAAGAAAAACAGCATTTCGTATATGTTAAAGAGAAATTAAAAACAATAGCATCGTTGTTGGCAGAAAAGTATAAACAATATGGGCCATTTATTTCAGACGTATCTTCAGGAAATCCTCTTACACGAAGAGGACGATTAAATAGACTTTGGTCTGTATTCTTTAAGGGATCATTAAATAAACAATATGCGGCTCAGATTAGTTTTGTTATGAATCCTAGGAAACCTTGTCTTGATGTAGGATTTTATTTTGGACGAGCTTCTGCTCATAATTTGTCTTTGGCACAAAGGAATAATCTGGAGCATAATTTAAAATTATTGGGGGGGAACTTAGCAAATGCTATAAAACATAATGATTCAGTCAAATTACAATATGTTTCCCTACTTAACTATGGCTTTTATCCTTATGCACAAGGAGTACGTACTGATACTGAAAGTTGGATTCAAATAATTCAAAATAATCCTAAAGGTTCTCAGATTATTACTAAAATCTATCCTGACGATCTAGGTAATATTGAAATTTCAACTATTGATGCATGTGTAGCACAAATTATATTTCTAATGGGTTGTATTGAAAATTCTCCTGGTAATATAATACTCCCGCCCCAAACACCAGAACAACGAGCGAAACGAGCCGAAAGATTAGCCCAGATTGGTTTGGAGGGAGAGCTTTTTATATTACGTCAAGAAGAGAATAAGTTGAGAAAACAGAATTTACCTCTCAATAATAAATACCCTCGACATGTCGCATTAGAATCAGATAGCTTTGGTTATGATATATTGTCTCTTAATGAACAAGGAGAGGAAGTATTCATTGAAGTTAAGACGACTACATGTAAAAAAGAAGATTTGGGGGCAAAGAGTTTCTTTTTATCTTCACATGAATTTGCTTTCTATAAGCATCATAAAGTGCAATATAAATTATATCGAGTGTATGATATAGAAAATTTTCCATACTATGAAGAGTTAAATATCGAGGATATGGAGGTAATTCCTGATGGATTTATAATGCGATATTAAATTGTTCTTTTGTCAATGGATTCAGATGGATGAAATATCTATATGTTAGATATAGAGCGTTTGCCTATGAGTACTATAGCGATTGTATAGTGGGTGCCTGGTGTCCAGGCTGGTGGCAAGATCTATTGCGTGCAGGTTGATAATATGCAGACGATGAACAATCGGTCTGGCGATGTTTATGTAGTGTGCAGTAGATTATTACGGTGAGGTGGGCTGAATACCTTCGCTCAATAACCTGTGGGCTTGTCGATGTTTCTAGCAGATATTAATCTGATTATTGAAGCTATTTTAGTCTTGTGTGCGGTTGGTACCCAGTGATTATGCACTTAATCAAGAAATCTTATCTGGGTTATTATTAAGCTTGGTTCCTGTCTACGACAAACTGCTGTGGAAATGAAATGGCAACCAGGAAGGTAGATGCGGTTCATCACATAGTGCTTGGGGTTAATTACGAACCTGATTTATTTCCATGCCGGATAATGGGAGTGGTATGGAAGGGTAGATCTGGTTTTTGTTATATATGGTCAGGTAGCCCTTCGTTTTACTATGAATATTTATTTCTGGATTTAAAATTCACAATAATAGGGGCGGAAGGTTGGATCTTAAAATAATCCATACGGCATATTCTTATATTATAGAGATAAATTCTTATATTTGTAAATTTGATCTTGGGGTCATAAAGAAGCTCTAACGACGATATTGTTAACAGCAATAGGACATTGTCGGATTGATCGTTGACTTAGAAAATAGTAGTACATTGTTAGAGGCCCCAATGTTATAGAGTTTACGTAAGTTCATGTATAAAGTAGAATGGGATAAAGAAACAGGAGGCGTTATTCTAAACAATAGAATAACAGATCAGACATTGGGAATAACGCCACGGCCTGTATTTTTTGAGGAACTGAACTTGCTCGGATTGGATAAGCGAGGATGGAATTACCCCCATTGCGAAGAACCTTTGATGTGGGCAATCAATAAACAATATTATTATCGGGGAGAAAAACTGTTCGAAGCAAAAGGCGCCAATATCTATACCATGCCGACTTTGGAGTTTGGCAAAGGGATAGAGCCGATGGCACTAAAGCCTGTCGATATATCCGGCATGTTGGCAAAGACGGCGGATATTATGTTTGTGCTTGAAAACGAGGCCATAGAATTTATTCGAGATACTTACACGGTTTATGTCAAAGTAAACAAGGCCTATGAAAAGGCGGATGCCAATAAAATGGATTTCGAAGCATTAGCCCAAAGGGCTGAGAAACGAATCCGTCAAAAAATGGCAGTCGTCAAACAGGATTGCGACAGCTTTGATATTATGCCGTTAGATGATGCAGAAGCAAAGGGGAAGAAAGTAGTATTGTCTACTAAAATAGACCGCTTTATCGCATCTTTTTCTGGGGGTAAAGACAGTCAAGTGGTTTTGGATCTTTGTACTCGGGCAATTCCTCCGACCGAGTTTGAGGTGATATATAGTGATACTGGGTATGAGTTACCTCCGTCGTTGGAATTGTACAAGGATGTGGAGCAATATTATCACCAGAAGTTCCCTGCATTGAAATTCTCGATGGCTCGTAACCATGAGCCGGTGTTGAATTACTGGGACAAAATTGGTACACCCAGTGATAACCATCGTTGGTGTTGTTCAGTGATGAAAACAGCTCCTTTGTATAGGATGCTTAAAGTGGATGGAAATAAACAAGCGAAAGTTCTTGTTTTTGATGGAGTCCGCGCTGAAGAATCCCTGCGACGAGAGAGTTATCAACGAATTGGAAAGGGAAAGCATACGTTTGTGTATAATGCACATCCTATTTTGGCATGGAATTCAACCGAGATTTTTTTGTATATTTTTCGCCATAATTTGCCAATTAATTATGCATATCGCGTAGGAAAAGCTCGGGTGGGTTGTTTGATATGCCCATTCTCAACGTCCTGGGATGATATGATTATTAATCGAGTGTACGGTCAAGAATTAAAGCCTTTTGTAGACCGATTAAGAACCTATTCATCGCAAGTCAAGATTCTTAATTTTGATAATTTCTTAAAAGAAAGGAGTTGGAAGCTCAAACCTCTTGGGGATAGAACGCAGGTTATTCCCAAAGTGGAGTTTAAGAGTAGTGTTTCTTCCCATGACTTTGTAGCGGAAATTAAAGACTCTCATCAATCTGTATTATCATGGTTGCCTGCATTATGTCCATATACGATTCGAGAGGTAAAGGATGGGTATGTTGGTGAATTACATTTTAAAAAGTCAATTTACCCATATGAGGTTCATCTTCGGGATACGATGACTTATTTTAAGGTGCATGGTAATCCTGAAAATGAATTGGTTTTTCTGTTGCGCCGATTGATTTACAAAATAGCCTATTGTGTTAATTGTGAGGTATGTGAAGTAGATTGTCCTACTGGTGCACTATCAATTGTTCCGAATGTAAGAATTGATAAAAATAAATGCATCCATTGCCATAAATGTTTTAACACACATGATAGGGGATGTGTTGCAGCAGATTGTGTTCGTATGATTATAGATACAGAAAAGAAGTTAAGTACGAAAGTCCAAGGTTATAAGACTTTTGGATTGCGTGAAGAGTGGATCGATGAATATTTTGTAGATCCATCAGCTTTCTGGAAAGAGAATTCTTTAGGTACTGCTCAGGTTGATGCGGTTAAGGCGTGGCTACGCGATGCCGAGATCACGGATATTAAAAATAATATTACACCACTGGGCATAACACTGAAGACGATATACCAGGATAATCCTCTATTGTTCTGGGAAATCGCATATATCAATATGTCTTATAACTCGTTTATTGTCGGTTGGGTATGCACAAATGTGAATATTGGGCAACTTTACAATAAAAAGTTAATCAAAGAGGAAATAGCTAATCAAGGATATACAGGTTCGCTATCGACAATTGAGAATGCGGCATCTGCTTATATTGATTTGGTGAAGCGAAGCCCTGTAGGTGAAACCTTACGACAGGGTATTGCGCAGAGTAAAGATGGTTTTGTAAAAGAAGCCTACGATGATTTAAGCCTCGAAGCTGTTGCATATTCAATATACAAGTATGCTCAAAAGAATGGCTTTACGATGATGCGAGTTTCTGACTTTTATAAGTTGGAGGAGATCTGTGGCGTATATAAAGAGTTCCGTATCAGTAAGGATGCATTTATAAAGAAGTTACGAGCTTTGAATTCTGCTAATAACCGAGTCCTTATCGCTGAATTAAATATGGGCTTGGATCATATTACATTACGAGATGATCTGGATCCATTAAAGGTTCTGGAAACGTTAGCACTATAATGAATATTCTTCTTGTTGCATACAAGGATATGATCCTTTCTATAACACAGGGTAACTGGGATGGAAAGATTTCTGTATCTAAGCCACTATATTTGTTGGCTATTTTGGATGCTATCGAGAATAATGCCCTATTTATGAATAGAATAGAGCTAAGTAATGTATATATCCGAAATAAATTTGGAGAATTTTATAAGCGGTATTATGGTAATGAGAACGGGTATATGAGTGCCTTTTTCATCAGGCCATACTACCATTTAAGTAGTTCGGAATTTTATCATTTAGTTTGGAAAGAAGAAAATCGGCCGCCAATTAAAGGGCATACACCATCTGCAAAGTATTTTCAAGAGCATCTTTTATATGCGAAGTTGGATGATGAGTTGTGGGAGCTCCTGCAGAATGCTGAATACAGAGAATTCATTCGTAAGAGTATAATAACCCGTTTTTTATCTAAAAATAGATAGCGTCATGGCTACAAGATACGACGAAATCATCAAGTTGCGAGCAGGAAAAGCCGCATACAACATTGCAGAAGAGAAAGAGGGTGAGTGGGAATCGTTCATCCCCAATAAACAGTTCAATAACGTATTGAAAACTGTCCTCAAGTCTGTTCGGGGAAACGATATTGATAATCATAAATCTTTTTGGATTAATGGTACTTATGGAACTGGCAAAAGTCATGCGGTTGCAGTATTGAGCCATTTGCTAGGGGATCCAATAGAGAATATTAGGGAGTGGGTCGATTATGAATATAAATCTGACGATGCTACCCGGCAGGCTATTTATTCTTTACGAGATAAGAAGCGACTGCTTACAGTGAAACTGTCTGGCATTGAGAAAATGTCCCATGCAGCCGATCTTGCTCTCGTATTGCAGAAAGGAGTGACGTCGACTCTTAAAAGCAAGGGGATAAGGTTGCCTAATCCTGTACCGACGGATTATGAGAATTATATTGAACATATTGAGAAAAACCCCAAGATTTGGGAGCCGTTAATTGAAGGAGATTCCAGGTTGTCATCTATCGTAGCCAATAGTAAGCAGCTTGTAGAGAATCTTGCGAAATGTGATTTAGCAACTTTTCATCGAATTACTGATACTTTACGTAGTGTCGATTTGGATATTCGTTTGAAGAATGAGAATATCAAGCAATGGCTTGTTGAGGTTCAGAACGAATTATCTCAGATGGGCACCTATAACGGACTGTTAATTATATGGGATGAGTTTACGGATGTAATGGACTTGATTGGTGTCCCTGTATTAAAAGAGTTACAGGAGATTGCTGAAAAGTTCATGAATGAAGAGAATAATTCCTATCTATTTTTCATTTCACATCCATCGGCATTTAATAATATAAATCCAGAACAACTCAAACAAACTGATGGTAGATACCATCGCATGAAGTATAACATGGAACCGGTATCGGCTTTTCAGATCATGTCTCGTAAATTTGAGGTGATTGATTCCGAAAAGCATGAGCAAATGTATCGGGCTTTCTATGGTTCGCATCCTGAAATGCTAAATATCTACATTCAGAAGAGTAACGATAATCAATCGACCAAAGAGGATCTGTTTAATCTTTTCCCGTTACATCCTGGTACTGCAAATTTAGCTACCCACTATGCGACGGTAATTGGTTCTTCGAGTCGAAGTGTATTTGAGTTCCTCGGACAAAATGATGCCATAAAAGAATTCCTGGATAGTGAAGAACATTTCCTGAATCGAGATCTTATTACTGCTGATTATTTATGGGATTATGTCTTGAAAGTCTTTCAGGATGATGTTACTAGTTATGGTGCTGTCACTGAGAGATATAACTCGTATATTAATCAAGTTAGTAATCAAGGTGCAGCTTATATGGCTGTTTTTAAGGGCATTTTGTTACTCAATGCCTTCAATAATATATCTGGTGAGAATAACAATGGATTGATTACGCCTTCGAAGACGAACATTAAGAATCTTTTTGTTGGGACACAGTACGAAAATGATGTTGACCAAGTCTTGCAATGGATTCATGAGCAGGGAATTATCCAGTGTGCACCTGGAGAGATGTTTTCAGTCCAGTTTTCTGCATTCCCTTCTGGAGAAGTTGAAGAGAAGAAGAATGAAATGCGTAATGTGCAGTTTAAGTATACTTCTCAAATACTTAAATTTGCAGATGCGGCTAGCTCTGTGTTCAAACAGCGTTTCATGCTGCGGGTAATTCGGCCGTTTAGCTTTAAATTTTACTCTAACATAGATAATGAATCGTCTTTGCGGAGTCAAATTAAGAATGGCCGAAAGGAGGTAAAAGGCAGTTATCTGTTTTTTGCACTTCTGCTTGCTCGTAATAATGATGAACTGGCTGTATTGCGATCTTTTGCAGAACGTTGTGCTCTAGACCAGGATGATAAGGAGCTTGCTAATATTGTGTTTATCGTATTTGATGAGGTGTTTACCGATCAGAAGTACGAGCAGTTTATAGAGTTCCAAGCTCATTATGCCTGTGCCATTAGTCATGGCTTTGCTGATCAGACAAAGGTTCATAGTGAGCATGCTATTGCAATGATTAAGGAATGGATGGATTCTGTACAGCGTAATAATGCTATTGTCTACATCAATGGTGCTGAGAAACAGCCTATATCCGTAAAACATCTGTCAAGTATTGTTAATTCATCAATTGCTCCGAAGATATTTCCCTATGGTCCGGATGCTCACGATGATTTACGGCAAAAAGCTCCTAGTACATTCTGGAAGTCGCAAAATTCCAAAGAGATTGTACGTTCGTTCCTTTTTGCGCAATCTCGAAGTGAGTTTGCTAATATAAACAATCAAATGCGACCAGTTCAATATCTTCTGCAGGATTGTTTGGATGAAAATCTGGAATGGAAATCAAACATTCCTGAAGGGCATCCTTTCAAGGTCGTTTGTGATAAGATAAACAGTATTATCAAGCATGCTGATAAAAGCTTGCCTTTTAACTTTGACGAGAAATTTTCTCTGCTGACAAAGCCGCCATACGGATTGTATGGTAATTATGCGGCAATGGGAATGGTAGCTTTTGCATTAAGGCCATGGGCAAATAAGATTTTTGATACTCAAGGGAAACCTCGGGATGCAAAGGCGTTGGTGGATGATATCTCCATGCTGTTTAAAGTGTGGGATGAAAACAAGTCGAATAGTAAGCTCACTTTTAAGTTCCAGACCCCGGAAGAGGGAAAATTATGTAAGGAACTGATCAATCTGTTCAATTTGTCTGGTAAAGAGAGCGCTTATAAGGATGTTTCAAGTCTTAAAGATGCTCGTTATGCAATTACTGGAGATTTTCTTGTACGTAAGGGCGCCCCTCTTTGGTCTATAAAATATGCACCAACTTCTGCATTCGCTACGCTTCCGGCAGAAATCCCTATTACAGACGAGATTAAAACCTTGATAGATGATATTGTAACCATCTGCGCTGATAGAGATCTACGCAAGCCAGCTTTAGTCAATGAAACATTAAAGCTACTTGAGGAATGGAGAATTGACTTGAAAAATATACTTAATATCGATGCTGCATTCCAGGAGGGATTCAATAGTTTCTTAATGCAGATTGATCTAATAGAACTGTCTGTTGCTGATTTAGAGGATGTTAAAATATATATCAAACGGCATTTAGAATCGACTGTTGGTTATTGGACAGAAGAGGAAATTACGAAGGCTGCTAAAGATTGGCGTTTGGAGCAACAGTATCATGCGTTTACTCCCGAATCGCCTTCGGGGAGTAATGTGCCTCAAACTCCTGCTGCAACCCCTGGCCTTGGAGGTTTATCCAACCATCAAATTGTGGAGGAGAAGCGAGCTAAGGCGAAAAAACGAATTGCCGAACTGACATCTCTCGATGAGGCTAAAGCTTTGTTAATGAACCTTTGTGAGGAGGGTGGTGAGTGGATATTGGATAAACTTACTAATAAATAATCCGAGCAATGTATAGGGTATTCGATTCGTTGGAAAGCCTCTATGCTGAGATGGCAGAGGATAAGAATTGGAAAGGTGCTGAAAGCACGCTTCGTAATCGTTATCCTTTACGTTTCGTGTTGTTTGAGAATTTTTCTGATTTTCACGATTTTATAGACAAATGTAGTTATCATCATGTTCATATACAGAGTCTGGAGGGATGGATGCCTGATGGCTGCGATGAACAATTGATAACTTATTCTCAGTTAGCACAATGGATTGAGGATTATGTGAAACATTTGCCGTATAATGATTATGTAATAGCTCCGTTCTCTGAGATAGCTCGGTTTTACGACAACGAGAACTATGCAGAGTTTGATTCATTGGTAAGGACAATTCGATTAATTGAATCTTCAGAGAGTGCTCAACAAGGCCATCAACGTATCTATGTCCCGATTATTGGCATGCAGGGCAAGATGGATCGATTTAAAAACGATCCGAATATTCATATATGGGAATACTTGTCGGGAAAAGACCAACAAAATTATAGGTTGATTCTGACTCGTGGCACTACCTATGGGGTAAAGGGTCTGAAGTCGCAATATAGTTTGTGTGAGGATTTGCGTCAGTGGATTGGTCTATGGGAAGACGGGAGTGAAGTGAAGACGCAAATTATTTGTTCTTCAAAGACAATTTTTGATAATGCACATCACGCAAGACCGGATAATGCATTTGATTATGTCATTTGTGAGAATATATTGCAGTTCCTGAATGATGGTCTGGGATTGGGATTTGGCGATATGTTTTCCAGTGAAGAAGATCTGGGCTATTGGGAGCGTTTGGCCTCTGATATTGATGTGTCGAACTTTAATTTCGATGCTTATATAAATGGTCGATTTAATACTTATGCTCTAATTGATGAGAAAGATTTTATTCATACATGGTTTGAATATAGTGATGGCTTTTCCCGGTGGTTGTTAAGAGTATATTATCTTCTAAAGCATAAAGAGCATACCTATCTTGGCAGGGCCTTATCTGCATGCACTACGCAAAGTACCGCGGAGTTATTTTCTCGGCTAGCAACACAAATATTCGATGAACCATTTGATGAAACCGTTTTACATCAGCGTCAAAGTGCACTGTGTGAGGCTAGCAAACACCACGTTCAAATAACGGAGCAAGCAGAGCAAAAAATATTAACAAAGCTCAACAGTCTGGCTGAGAACCAGGAGGTAGGATATAATGGTGCCCTAAAATATGTTACATCTCTTACTTCTTCAGAGCATTATTTGATGATTGAATGGTTGGGGCAGCAAAAAATTGAGCGTGAAAATATAAAGGAGCTTTTTCCGGAATTGTATGATTATACAGAGCCATTGAATCTTAGATTAGATGAGGAAAATGTTTGGGTAAATGCCTATTTTAATGCATATCGTCAATCGAAAATTACCAATAGCTTAACGTCTCAGCTCTCTCAGATTATCAAGGAGAAGAACGCTTCAGCTGCATCTTTTGAATTATGGAAAGATAACTTCAAAACAGTAAAAACGCTTTTGTATGGTAGAACCGATATAGATGTCTTTTACTGGATTGATGGTTTGGGCGTTGATTGGATCCCCTTTATTGCTCATGTTATTGAACAGCGAAATGTTGATGGAGTTTATCTTAATGAGATCCATATAGGAACAGCGCAATTGCCGACTACTACCTCCGTCAATAGATGTAAGTTAGAGGAACTGGCTCCTGATACGCTGCATAAGATTGGTGATATTGATACTTATGCTCATACAGCTAAATGCTACCCGGGTTATATTGTCGAGGAGATGACGAAAGTGAAGACGGCAATTGAAAGTGTATTGGCTCAGTACAATGGGAAAAAGATAGCATTTGTATCTGATCATGGAATCAGTTATTTGGCTCAATATGGTGCTGGTCTTAATCTGGCTGGTATTCATGCAGAGCACGCAGGACGATGTGCATCAATGGAAAAGGGAAGAATATCGTCGGATGATCAGTATGTAGTGGTTGATGATGGAAAGACAATATGTTCATTAAATCATGATTCGCTCTCTTCTAAAACGCCCAAAGGACAAGGAGCACATGGCGGCGTCACACCCGAGGAGGTGTTAGTTCCCATTATCATTGTTTCCAGTCAGAAAAACGCAACTTGTTATTCCGTACGATTATTGGACGACGAGCTATCTGCAATGTCTCCAATGGTGCGATACTCAATTAAGGGCCTAACAAGTATAGATCATCCTAAGGTTATCTATAATAAAGTAGAATATCAATTGCGTAAGGTAGCTGATGATACGTATGAAAGTGACCGATTGAACTTGGTGGATTCTGTAACATCGATAACACTGGTTATTGGTGAATACAACAAGAAGGACAGCTTGATTATCAAGACAGGCGTAAAAGAAGACGATTTATTTGGCGATTTATAATATGCAAACAACTATAGTTCAAAAAATACGCGAGCAATTTGCTCCCATGGCAATATATAAAGATCCTGCCTCGACTAATAGCCTTTTTGCTGGTCGAAATCTTCCGTCGTTTGTGAAGGACTTTATCCTCAAACGTTATATCGATGAGACTGGTACTATTAATCGTCAAGGTCTGACAAACTTCCTTGATATGGTGATCCCCGAACGTCAGACAGATGTGAAGGATCGTTTGGATGCTGGTGAGGAGTTGACTTTATTAGCCCGTTTCATTATATATATTGATTTGATTAAGGGTATTCGCCGATTTGGTATCCCGGATCTTGGAATTAAAATAAATGAAGGCCAGATTCCTGAATATGTTTATAGGAATCATCGAGGTGAATTAGTAGATGGCGAGAAGTGGGGCATTATCAAGCTTTCCGTATTGCCAGATGAGGATGGGAAACGGAATCATGTTGAGATGGTCGATTATAAACCATTTAAGCCATATCGATCGGTCGATGTTGAATATCTTAGGACGGCAAGAACCGCTTTTTCTACCCAGGAATGGATTGATGTGTTGTTGTCTGCGATGGAATATGAAGCAGACGGATTCGATAATATGACTCAGAAGATCGAGTTTTTGACTCGTCTGCTTATATTTGTTGAACCTCGACTAAATGTTATTGAGTTAGCACCAAAAGGAACTGGTAAATCTTTTGTGTTTGGAAATCTTTCCAAATATGGTTGGCTGGTGAGTGGAGGCAAAGTTACACGCGCCAAGCTATTTTATGATAAGCAGAAGCAGCAAAATGGAATTATAAAGAACCATGACTTTGTTGCCTTTGATGAGATTCAGACCATCATATTTCAGGAGCCTGCAGAAATACAGGCCGCGCTTAAATCATATTTGGAATCCGGTAAAACAACGATAGATAGAAACGAATTCAGTTCGGAGTGCGGTTTGATGATTATGGGAAATATACCCCTGAATGAGCAACGCCGACCGTTGAATTATCGTTATTTTGATTCTCTGCCGCAATCGTTTAGAGAATCAGCTTTGCTAGATCGTTTCCATTGCTTTATTGAGGGTTGGTATTTACCTCGAATCAATAAAGGTATTGTCTATAAAGGATGGACAATTAATGTGGAGTATTTCTCAGAGATTCTACACGCCCTACGTACCCAAAATATATATGATATTATCTTTGACGAGATGGTAGGGTATGATAGGAATGCAGATACACGAGATTTCAATGCAGTAAAACGGATTGCGGTTGGCTATATGAAGCTTTTATTCCCGCATTGGACACACGTTTCTGATGTAAATGTTGAGGAGTTTAATACCTATTGCTTGCAGCCAGCCATTCGACGACGAGGGATCATTAAAGAACAATGTCATTATATAGATCCTGAGTTTAAAATAGCAATGCCGAATTTTTGGATTAAGGACGATAGCAAAGAACCAGTGCAACCATCTGCTGGTATGGAGGAGAATGAACTATTTTAAAGGAATAAGGAAGGCTCATAACGAACCTTCCTTGTTTTAATCTTGTGTCTTAATTTACATTTCTCCTAGCCCTATTGACTTGAGGTATTCGTAGGTGCCATCATAGAATTCTGGGAGTCGGGTTGCATCCTCAGGGAACCCGTCGACGGTCTTGTTGGAATTGCCTTCTGGGACGCAAATGACCATGCCGATACGGGCGCGTGTTAGGAGGACACGGTAGGCATTCAACATGTATTTTCTTCGTTCGAGGCTGCTTTCGGTTTGCCCTGATTCTTCGCGCCAGGCTGTTCGACCGTTGAAATTGAAGTATCGCCAACGTCCGTTTTCGCAGCGCAGGTCGGCATCCCAAAGAACGCAGGTATAATCCAGTTCGAGCCCTTGTACCTGGATCTCGGTTGCCGCGTCCTCAAGATAGTTTGAAGACCTGATGTCAGTCTTATCCATCAGGAACCAGTGAACGGCGTTTTCGTCGCCTTGGCCCAGAACATCGACGGCCAACGGCTTAAAGCGTGCGGCAGTCTTGCTGACGAGAACTCCGGATCGTTGTGAACCTCGGGTGTTCTTGCGTAGCCAGGCCCTTGCCTTGGCCATATTTCGGGTCAGAACAATCGGATAGTGCGCTTTGATCGTGTCGTACAGCGCAGCAGCATCCGGGTTGAAGGAGAGCAAGGCGTGCACAAAGGCGGAGAGGTTCTCGGCTCTAAACGAACGCAGACTAACCCCCAGATGGAGCTCTGGAGAGAAGGTCACTTTGTCATTGCCGGCCAGTAGCTCATTGACACGTCCTTCGGCATATTCCGCCTCGGTTAGTTTGTCGGAGATGTAGATCCTCCAGTGTGTAAATTTCTCGTTGAGGGCCTTGATCCATTCCGAAATGCCGGCCTCCCCGGTGTTGATCTCCTGCCCGCCACCAACCAGGCATACAATCGTCGCCCAATCCTCCCGTTGATCCAGCGACCAAATAAGGAAGGCAGCCTCGGAGTAGGGGAAATTCTGGATCTTGAGTTTGTTGCCGTAGGTTCCTCCGCGTTTGAGGTAATCTGCGAGCCGCTTATTGGTCCATGAACGCTGCGCTTCGTCAAAAATGGCGACATGTTCCACCTCTCCATAACCGGCTTTGGCAAGCTTGATCGCTTTCTTAGGGTCTATCTCAAGGACGCCATGCTCAATCGGGGTTTTTAGCTTGGTCAGCATGTTGTCCCGATAGCGGTGGATAATCTGGATGAATTTGCCAACCTCTCTTCGCGAATCCGACCGATTCTTTTTCTCGCCCCGAGCTTGGCACTTCTTCTGGTTGTCGATGGCCAGAGCCTCGGTCAGCACCGCAACTAACGGCCCGTTGCCCGAAAGATAAACGGCCCCTTCATCCTCGCTCAATTTCTCACCATTTTGGTAGGATTGTTTGACGGCAACATCCAGCCCGACCAACGTCTTCCCGGCTCCCGGTACACCCGTAACAAAACAGATGCTTTTTTCGCCCTTCTCTCGACTGGTCTTGATCACATCGAGGATATATGCAATCGTGCGATCGGTCGATACCTTGTCCGCTTCGTGGCGGGTGATGTCCTCTACCGAGTGGTTCTCGTAGAGCCTTTTGGCTGCCTCGATGATAGTCGGGGTGGGTGAGTAGGGGCTGATGATCCAGTCGGCTCCCAGACTTGGATCTGGCGCTGTGGCTCCAGCATGTGTCAGAACATCGGCAATGAGCTGTTGTAGACCAGCTGGCCCTGTTAACAGTGGGTTGTATATGGAATCATCATATACAGAGGCTTGGAATACGCTTGAACTTTTACTGATCCAGGGATGTATGAGAATGGGGACAATGATCCTGTCTTGACTCAGCAAGTGAAAATTCTTTAGATCTAAAGCATAATCTAATACTTGCTCGATATATGACTGCATATTCTCCTTCTTAGCCTCTTGTCTAGTCTTGAATTCGAGGCAGAAGATAAGCCCATGAAGCAGCAGAACAACATCGATCCGCTTTCCGAGTCGTGGAATGTCGTACTCGAAAATGACCTGCCCATCTTCATCCTTCCTCGGTTGCAGAACCTCCTGTATAATGCGGATCTCGTCGGCCCAGGCTTCATTGGTTGTGGTCATAGCAACTCCGTGATAGTTATTCACGAAGGTTCCCAACAGAGCCTCTGGCGACTGCTGTAAAAATTCGTGTATTGTGGCGTGATATAGACAACGAGTCATAAGCAAAGCGAATAGATTGTGGGGCGTGTTTTCCGAATATCGATGAATACAAAATTAAGATAAATCTAACGAAGTCGGTCATCTTGGATATATAAAGTTTCAATGGATGGGAAAAGAGTGTTTCTTGGATTTGCCCCGCTTTTGTAGCCCTCTACATGTACTCGTTTCGCATTAATTTGCGTAATTTTGCATGTTGGAACAGACTGCTGCAGAAGATCATGGAGATTCATAATTTATTAGATGCCAAATCGAGGTTGGAGCTACGCGAGTGGCTTCAGGAGAACCACGACAAGGAGATGGAATGCTGGGTGGTGGTCAAGCGGGGACGTCCTGTTGATGACAATACCTTTTGGTATGTTGATGCTGTGGAGGAGGCTTTGTGTTTTGGTTGGATTGACAGCACAACCAAAAAGATCTCCGAGGAGGTGACGGCTCAAAAACTTTGTCCTCGGAAACCTCGCAGCAATTGGTCGGAACTGAACAAGGAACGATGCCGTCGCATGGAACGGCTGGGGTTGATGACCGATGCGGGGCGGGCCGTCTTGCCGGATATGAGCGAAACCGGATTTTCCATTGATCCTGATATTTTGCAAGAGTTGCAGTCTGATTCTGTTCTTTGGGAATGCTTCTGCCGCCTGCCGGACCTCTACAAGCGGGTGCGGATTGATACTATTCAGATTAAAAAGAACCAGCCCGAACTTTTTCGGAAACGCCTTGACAAATTTCTCGAAAACACCCGCAAAGGCATTCTCTACGGTGAGTGGAACGACAATGGGCGGTTGTGAGTTCAGCTCCTTTTCATCCGGCAGCAAGGTAAGGGCCCGGCGCGAAATGCCAACCTCAGGCCCCGGTGGGGTTTTCGCAGGGAAAAGCCTCTTTCGGTGGAGCCCTTTCCCCGCGGAAAAGGTTGTCGTATTCGCTCCGGCCCGCTTTTGAAGATGCTACCGATGGAAAGGAGAAAAACCATGCTTCGGCTGTGTGTTGTGTCTCCCGTTCCCCGGCCCATCTTTCGTCCACCGTCTTCGATCTCCGCTGCTGCCTAAGATCAATTTATTGCCCGTTTTTCTTGCGTTTGAGTCACGATGGGATTTGGTGATATAAATTATGCTTCGCGGTGATTTTTGAGGTGTACGGCCTGTTTCTGTGGTTTCTATCGTGTATTTATCGGGCCTCCGCCGTAGGCGCAGCGCCCAACCCTCCCCGATGCAAGAATGTGGGCAACGACCAAAGTCTTGTTGTCGCTCCAGCCCTATGTATCCAACTGGTATCCGCAAATCAATATGTCCGCAAAACAACAAAACAGAGAGCCTGCAAAACACTACGTCAGTAAAACAACAAAACAGTGTGTCAACACAACAGCGAAACAGCAAAACCGTG
>ULLS01020991.1_pt1 | contig 31799 bp, 38 predicted proteins | sample 1951471 | NCBI WGS metagenome assembly ULLS01 (sample SAMEA4835532, study PRJEB28245) | human gut metagenome | biome: gut microbiome; material: fecal sample | place: Denmark | collected 2008 | reverse complement strand
TATGTTATCTTTATATATAGAAACAATTTTCTGGGTGATTAATATGATTAAAGAATTAAAAATAGAAAATAAATTAGTAAATGTTTTTAGCAACGAAAATCATAAAGAAAATATACCAGTTGTTATTTTAAATACATATGGAAATGAAGGAAAAGAAATTTTCGAAAGATGCAACAAGATTCAAACAAAGGAATTTATACTAATAGCTATTTCAAATTTGGACTGGGATAATGATATGACACCATGGTTTGCTCCGAAGTTAAATAATAATGACAAAGACTGTTTAGGCAAAGCAGATGATTACTTAAAAACTTTAATAGAAAAAATTATTCCAGAAACTAAAAAATATATAGAGAATGAATTACATGTAAATATAAGCTACTATGCAATTGCAGGTTATTCTTTAGGAGGACTATTTGCAATATATTCTGCATATAGAACCAATTTATTTTCAAGAATTGCATCTGCTTCTGGCTCTTTTTGGTATCCTAACTTTATAGAATTTGCAAATAAAAATACAATTTCTGAAAATATAGATAAAATATATTTTTCACTTGGTAATAAAGAAAGTAAAGTTAGAAATGAGGTATTAGCTACGGTAGAAGAAAATACTAAAAAGCTTGAGCAGGTGTATAAGTCACAAGGGATTAAAACAATTTACGAAGAAAATGATGGAAACCATTTTAAAGATGCAGTATTAAGAATGGCTAAGGGAATTAAATGGATTTTACAATAATATAGGAGAGAAGTAATGGACAAATATAACAGATTATATAAAGGACATAGTTTAATAAAAAATTTAAATGATTATACAGTATTAGATATAGAAACAACAAGTTTAGATTCTTTTACTGGAGAAATAGTAGAAATAAGTGCAATAAAGGTTAGAAATAAAAAAGAAGTAGACACTTTTTCAGAATTAATAAAAACAGAAAATAGATTAGGTGCATTTACTACAAGATTAACTGGAATTACAAATGAGATGGTTCAAAATGAAGGAAAAGATTTAATTTATGTATTGCAACAGTTCAAAGATTTTTTAGATAGAGACATTATAGTAGGTCATAATGTTAATTTTGATATTAACTTTATTTATGATAGCATGTACAAAAATATGAATGAGTATTTAACAAATGATTTTGTAGATACATTAAGAATTTCAAGGAAGGTATTGCCTAATCTTAGACATCACAAACTGGATAATTTAATAGATTATTTTAATTTAGTAAAAAGAGATGAACATAGAGCTTTAAATGATTGTGTACTAACAAATCAAGTATATATAAATTTAACTAAGATGTTATAAAAGGAGACGTAAAATGAAAACAATAGGTTTAGCCTGTACAGGTGGTGGAACAAAAGCACTTAGTAATTTAGGAGTAATAAAAGCTTTAGAAGATCTAAATATAAAAATATCTGCGATTTCTGGAACAAGTATTGGAAGCTGTATCGCAGTTTTATATGCAATGGGTTATACAACGGACGAAATAGAAGATAAATTAAAAATATATACAATAGAATATCCAAAATTTACAGTTAAAGATAAAATATTAGCTCCATTTAAACTTTTAGCACGAGGTGGTGGAAAAAATCCAACTATAATTACTAAAACTATAAGGGAGGCTACAGAGGCTAAAGGAAAAAAACTAATGAGCGATTTAGATATGCCAGTATTTATTCCAACTATGGATATTACAGAGAAAAAGACTGTATATTATACTTCAAGAATGATTAAAAATGAAGAATGCTATATGGATAGACCAATAGAAGAGGCTGTAAAAAATACTTGTTCATTACCATTGTTATATGTACCTAATAATGTTTATATAGATGGCAAATTGCATCAATTTTTGGATGGAGGAATGACACATAATATTCCAACACACCGAATGAATCAATTTGCTGATTACGTTATTGGGGTGGAGAATGTATATTATAAAGAAACGAATCAAAGGAAAGTAAATATAATTACAGGAATACGAAATACTTTTCAAAGTATGAGGAGAACAGCAATAGTTTGGCAAAGAGAAGCAGCAGATTTAATTATAAAGGTTGACTGCAAAGATGTTGATATAATTGGAAATGAAGAAGAGGTAGAACAATGTGTTAAAGCTGGGTATGATGCTGCAATGGAGAGTTTTAAAAAAGAAAAGTTTAGAGATGAAATATTGTTGAATAATTAATATCCAAAGTAAGTTAAAAAGACTGAATCACGTTAATGTGATTCAGTCTTTTCGCTTGATGCTTCGGAGCTATAGTAATATATCTCAATTGTTGTAATAAACTGGGTATTTGAAGGTGGACGTAAAGACAGTTCGTACATTTCAAATACTCGTTTATATAAGGGGGTTTTTATTTTACATGCAATTTCTTTTGCAGAACGCAACTCTCTTTCAGAAAAACCATTTTCTTCAAGTGCAGTATAAAGTTTCTCGCCAGGTTTAATATTATTGTTATGGCAATATTCAACTGCAAACAGTGTGCATTCCAAGCCATGCCCCCATTTTGTTGCTCCAATGCCAAGTCGGAGTAGAAACTCTTTTAATGTCATACTAGCAGGGTTAAGAAGATATGCTTTTAATTCTTCTATTTTTGCATCAACAGCTTCGTCAACCCGCTTATCAATGTACTTTTGAAGTTCCTCAAATACGTTATCCATAGAGCCTCCTATTCCAATCCTTCCAACAGTTACACCGAATATATTATACAACAAATTTACATAAAGTACAACTGGATGACCAATATTTCTATCTGAATTAAAAATTTTTATATTAATTAAGAATTTACAAAAAATTTACACTAAATAATAATATTTGTGGTAGAATAATGATGTTATTAAATAATTCCAGGAGGAAGAAAATGATAAAAGCAGCATTAGTATTAGAAGGTGGTGCATTAAGAGGAATGTATACCTCTGGTGTATTAGATACATTTTTAAAAAATAATATGGAATTTGAATGTGTAGCAGGTGTCTCTGCAGGCGCATTAAATGCAATGAGCTACATATCAAAACAACCAGGAAGATCAGCAAAAATTAATTTAGAATATTGTGATGACCCAAGATATATAGGAAGAAAAGCATTTATAAAAAATAAAGGAATAATAGGATATGATTATCTATTTGGTGATATATCAGAAAATAAGGTTCCATTTGACTATAAAGCTTTCGAAAATACAAGCCAAAGATTTATAATAGTAACTACAAATTGTGAAAAAGCAGAAACAGAGTACTTGGAAAAAAGTAATTGTAATGATTTATTTAAAGCAGCACAAGCCTCATCAAGTATGCCACTTGCTTCTGCAATGGTAGAAATAAATAATAATCACTATTTAGATGGAGCAGTTACAACAAGTATTCCTGTAAAATGGGCTTTAGAACAGGGCTATGAAAAAGTAGTTGTTGTTTTAACAAGGGATAAAACCTATAGAAAACCAATGCTATCAAATAAAATGAAAAAACTATATAAATTGGCATATCACAAATATCCAAAATTAATAGAAAAATTAAATACAATGCCAGAAAGATATAATAAATTACAAGAGGAATTAATAGACTTAGAAAAAGAAGGCAAAATATTTATAATAAGACCAGAAAAAGAAGTAACAGTTTCTAGACTTGAAAAAGATAAAGAAAAATTAGAAAACTTATATAAAGAAGGAATTGCTGAAGCAGAAAAGAATTTGGACGCTTTAAGAGAATATTTAGGGATTAGTTAGGAGAATTATGAAGAGAACGAAATTAAGAGATAGAATACTTCCTAAATATACAAAGGGAGAAGAAATTTTTAATATGACTTCACATATTGTAGGTGGAGCGTTAGGAATTGTTGCATTGGTGTTATGTGTAGTATTTGCAGCAGTTCATGGTAATGGTTATGGGGTTGTAAGTGGTGCAATATACGGGGTTACTATGGTAATTTTATATACAATGTCTAGTATATATCATGGCTTAAATCCTAAAAGAAAAGCTAAAAAAGTATTTCAGGTGTTAGACCATTGTTCTATATACTTATTAATTGCAGGCTCATATACGCCATTTGCATTATGCACTTTAAGAGAGTATAGTACTGCATTAGGTTGGACCATATTTGGAGTTATTTGGTTTGTAGCAATATTAGGAATCATACTAAATTCTATCGATATAAAGAAATTTAGAGTGTTTTCTATGATTTGTTACTTAGTAATGGGTTGGTGTATTGTATTTAAAATAAACCTATTACCAGAATTATTAGGAACAGCAGGTTTTGTACTATTACTACTAGGAGGTTTAGCGTATACGATAGGAGCTATACTGTATGGATTAGGAAAGAAGCATAAATATATGCATTCAGTATTTCATTTATTTATTTTATTAGGAAGTTTATTACAATTTTTTACAATATTATTATATGTTATGTAGGAGGATAAAATGAACGAATATATGAAAATGGCAAAAGATCAAGCAGAAAAAGGTATGAAGAGTAATGAAGGAGGTCCTTTTGGAGCTGTTATTACAGATAAAGATGGAAATATTATTTCAGTAGCTAATAATCAAGTGCTAAAAAATAATGATCCAACAGCACATGCCGAAGTACAAGCTATACGAGAGGCTTGCAAAAAGCTTAATACACATGATTTATCTGGATATATTTTATATACATCTTGCGAACCATGTCCAATGTGTTTATCTGCAATTATTTGGGCAAATATTAAAGAAGTATATTATGCTTGTACTAGAAAAGATGCAGGAGAAATTGGTTTTAGAGATGACGCAATATATGAATTTCTAGAGACAAACAATAAGAGTTTACTAGATGAAAAACAAATAGATAGAGAAGATTGTATACATTTATTTAATGAATATAAAAAATTAAATGGAGAGATTTATTAATGTTTGCAGTATATAATACTAAAATAGGAAAACTAAAAATTGAATATGATAATGATGCAATAACTGGAATTACTTCTGCGAAAGATGAAAAAGAGCAAGGAATAAAAAATGAGTTAACTGAAAAAACAGTTTTGCAGTTAGAAGAATATTTTGATGGCAAAAGAAAAGAGTTTGACATACCTATTAAATTGATTGGTACAGAATTTCAAAAGAAAGTGTGGAATGAACTTTTAAAAATACCATATGGAAAAACAGTTTCTTATAAAGATATATCTATTAAAATTGGTAATCCAAATGCATGTAGAGCTGTTGGCATGGCTAATCATAATAATCCAATATTAATAATTGTACCTTGCCACAGAGTGATAAATGAAAATAAAAAATTAGGCGGTTATGCATTAGGACTTGATTTAAAAAGAAGACTGCTTGAACTGGAAAAAGAAAATTCATAATAATGATAAAAGAGCTTACAAAAGTGTAAGCTTTTTTTATATTAAATCGATGTTTCAATTTACGAAAAATTAATATAATTTTAATAAATTATAAAAATTATATTAATGATTATATGCTAATTTATAGTAAATTGAGGTGATAATATATGAAAAGGAAAGATGTTTTTAAATTTGTACTAATTATATTTTGGGTTTTTATTATAGGAAGCATGATAGGATATGGAGTAGAAACAATAGTAGCTATTATACAAAATGGACATTTTGCATCTAGGCAAGGTCTATTATATGGTCCTTTAATACCAGTATATGGTGTTGGCTTAGTGGCATATTATTTAGTTATTTCAAAAATAAAAGATAAGGGTAATTTAAAGATATTTATTATTACTATGGTTTTAGGTGGAATTGTAGAATATTTATTTTCTTTTTTCCAAGAAAAGTTTTTTGGAACGGTTTCATGGGATTATAGCAATTTATGGTTTAATTTAAATGGTAGAACAAGTTTATTACATTGTCTATATTGGGGTACAGGAGGAGTACTATTTGTTAAATATGTATATCCTTTTATAGAAAAATTAATAAATAAAATTGATGTATTAGCTTTAAAACAAATAACAGTAATTTTATTAGTATTACTTGCATTTGATGTTGGAATTTCTTGTATAGCAGCAAATAGGCAAAGGGAAAGAATAGAAGGTGTTGCCGCAAATAGTAGTTTAGATAGATTCTGTGACGAATATTATCCAGATAGTGTTATGGATTACATATATTCTAATAAGGTAAATAAAATTGAATAGTACTTGAAAATTATGTAAATCAGTTATATAATAGTCATATGGCAAATGTTGAAAAGTGAGTAAAATTAATATTTTTCATATTGCCAAATAGTAACTTAATAACTTTTTGCTTTTTATCTTTAAAAGGAGGGCTTTTATGAGTGAAATCAAAGAAGCAAATGAAGGTTATTTCCAGATACCACTTCTAGCAAAAACTTCACAAGTTGAAGAAATTTTAAGGCAATACCCAATGGTGGAGGCAAAATTAAGAGAATTCTTCAACTCAGAAAGTTTTTCTATCTGCTTCGAAGATATGATGCGGTTTGTAGATGAATACAAGTCACAGTTTAATATTTCAGATGCAGATATTGAAAATCTAAGAAGTGCTTTTTTAACGGCACTTGAATTTAATACAAAAGTGAATGTTTTATCAAATGCACTGAAAAATATTCTTACAATTTCAGGAAAGTCGCTTAAGGGTGTAGAAGAGGAACTTTTGTATCTTACAGAAAAAGAAGTTCTTACTACTTTTACAATGACGTATGTGGAAATATTAAAAGAGGAAGCTAAGAATATGATTAGTTCTTCATTTGCGGATTATACAAATCCAAGATACACATCATGAAAGGAGTTTCGATATGAGTAAAATGTGTTATTATTGTGAACAACATAAAAAACCGGATTACAAACGGGTTGACGAACTGAAAAAGTTCGTTTTCGATGGGACTCGAATGAAACCGGCAAGGTCAACAGGCCTTTGTGGCAAACATCAGCGGGCTTTAAAAAGAGCAATTGCGAATGCTCACCATTTAGCTCTGATGTAAAAATTGTTCAAGCGAAGGAGCTTTGGTTCGATGAACCAAGGCTCCGTTTCTTCGTTATAAACTTATGTCAATGAGGATGAAATGAATTTTGATCATTTAAAATATAAAGTTATTATGATATAATTCAAAAAGGAGAAAAAATTATGCCAGGATATGTAATACATTTAGCAATTGCAGAAAAATATTTAGAAAAAAATAAGATCGAAAAATATAATGAATTTATATATGGAGTCATCTATCCAGATGAAAGAGATGACAAATATAAAACACATTATTGGAATGAAATGAGATCAGTTAATTTATATAATTTTTTAAAGGAGAATAAGATTGATAGTAGTTTTAATAGGGGGTATTTTTTACATTTATTAACAGACTACTTATTTTACAATAAATATATAGAATATTGGTCAACAGATATATATACAGATTATGATTTGTTAAATCCATATCTATTAAAGAAGTATGATGTAAAATTACCAAATAAAATAAAAAAATATGTACATGTTGCAGAACAAGGTAAAAGTCTTAAAATTTTATCAAAAGAAGTAATAGATAAATTTATAGAAGATTTGTCAAACTTGGACTTAGAACATATTAAAGAAGAGATAATGAAAGATCCAGAAGAATGGACAGAAGTAAGAACTTTAAAAGAGCCTTAGAATTTAGAAAAAAATCTATTAAAACAAAAAAAGTTTTAATAGATTAAAAAATAATATTGACTTGGAGTTAACTTTAAGTGCTATCATAAAAAAAGTTTAAAAGGAGGAATGAATTATGAAAAAACAAACTGCTGGAAGAGATCAATTAGGTGAATTTGCACCAAAATTTGCAGAATTAAATGATGATGTATTATTTGGGGAAGTATGGTCAAGAGAAGACAAACTATCTTTAAGAGATAGATCTTTAGTAACAATATGTGTATTTATGGGGAAAGGATTAGTAGATAGTTCTTTAAAATATCATATTTTGAACGCAAAAAATAACGGAATAACAAAAGAAGAAATGGCAGAGATTATTACACATGCTGCTTTTTATGCTGGTTGGCCAAATGCATGGGCAGTATTTAATATGGCAAAAGAAGTATATGCAGATGACGAACCTGCAAAAGAAGAACATGGTGGATGGTTTGGACTAGGTGAGCCAAATTCAAACTATGCACAATATTTTATAGGAAATTCATATTTAAATCCACTAACAAAACCAGGTGAATCTAGTATTTTTATAGCAAATGTAACATTCGAGCCAGGTTGTAGAAACAATTGGCATATTCATCATGCTACAAAAGATGGTGGTCAAATTCTTATATGTGTTGATGGAGAAGGATGGTATCAAGAAGAAGGAAAAGAAGCTAGAAGTCTAAAACCAGGAGATATAGTTGTAATTCCTGCAAATGTTAAACATTGGCATGGAGCTAAAAAAGATAGTTGGTTTAGTCATTTAGCTATAGAAGTACCAGGAGAAAATACAAATAATGAATGGTGTGAACCAGTAACAAATGAGCAATATGATAATTTATAAAATATGGAGGATGTAGAATGACAATATCTGAGGTAAGTAAAAAATATAATTTAACAGCAGATACAATTAGATATTATGAAAAAGAAGGACTAATTCCAACAGTACCAAGGGATAAAAATGGGATAAGAGATTTTGATGAAAATTCTTGTGGTTGGATAGAATTTATAAAATGCATGAGAAGTGCTGGTCTTGAAATTGAAACTTTAAAAAAATATGTAAGTTTATTTAGGCAAGGAACAAAAACTGTAAAAGAAAGAAAAATATTATTAATAGAACAAAGAGAAAAGCTACTAAAAAAACAAGAAGACATAAAAGCTACATTAGATAGATTAAATTATAAAATAGAAAAATACGAAGAAATAGAAAAAGGCAAATTAAAAGACTTTGCAGAAAAACCATAGGAGGATAATCATGAGCAATAAATTAATAGTATACTATTCTTATACAAATCATACTAAACAGATAGCTGAAGATATACAAAAACAATTACAATGTGACATTATAGAATTAAAACCTGTAAAACCATATTCTACTGACTATAATACTGTTGTTGGACAAGAGCAAAATAATGAAAGTACAAAGAAAACACCAGAAATAGAAAATAAAAATTTAGATTTATCTAAATATGATGAAATAATATTGGGAACACCAGTATGGTGGTATACGATAGCACCAGTTGTAAGGACTTTCTTGAAAGAAAATGATTTAAGTAATAAAAAAATTATGCCTTTTGCAACAAATGCAGGATGGCTTGGACGTACATTTAAAGAAATAAAAGACTTATGTCCAAATTCAACTATAGGTAAAGAAATGAATATTGTATTTACAGAGAATTATAGCGAAAATCAATTAGTTACATCACCAGATGAAATAGATGAATGGATTAAAGAATTATAAATAGGAGGGCTAAAATGGGATATTTAGGTGAAGAAATTAAAAAATTAGGATTTGGTCTAATGAGATTACCTCAAAAAGATGGAAAAATAGATATAGAGCAAACAAAAGTAATGGTAGATAAATTTTTAGATGCAGGATTTACATATTTTGATACAGCATGGGCATATGCAGGAAGTGAAGATGCAATAAGACAAGCATTAGTAGAACGTTATCCAAGAGAGAAGTTCCAATTAGCAACTAAAAATGCTGCATGGATAAATTGTAAAACTAGAGAAGAAGCAATTGCTCAATTTGATACTTCTTTAAAACAAACAGGTGCTGGATATTTTGATTTCTATCTATTACATAACTTAGGAGAATCTAGAACAAAAGCATTTGATGATTTTGATATGTGGAGTTGGATTCAAGAAATGAAAGCACAAGGAAAAATTAAACATATAGGATTTTCTTTCCATTCAACACCTGAGGAGTTAGAAGAAATATTAACTAAACATCCAGAAATGGAATTTGTACAACTTCAAATAAATTATGCAGATTGGGAAAATCCAGCAATTAAATCTAGAGAGTGTTATGAAGTTGCAAGAAAACATGGTAAGCCAGTAATAATTATGGAACCTGTTAAAGGTGGAATGCTTGCAAATCCACCAGAGCAAGTACAAGAAGTATTTAAACAAGCTAATCCTGATGCATCAATTGCTTCATGGGCAATTAAATTTGCTGCAAGCTTAGATGGTGTTATAACAGTACTTTCTGGAATGAGTAATATAGAACAAATGGAAGATAATATATCTTATATGAAAGATTTTACAAAATTATCTGATGACGAAGAAGCTACAATAAAGAAAGCTCAAGAGGTATTAAACAGTATTCCATTAATACCATGTACAACATGTAATTACTGTGCAAAAGTTTGTCCAATGAAAATAGGAATTTCTGGTTCATTTACAGCAATGAATTATTTAACATTATATAATGATATGGGAGCAGCTAAACACCAAGAAGATTGGCTTGTAAGTGGTCACGGACTTAAAAAAGCAGAAGAATGTATAAAATGTGGTAGATGTGAGCAAGTTTGCCCTCAACACATAAAAATAAGACAAGAACTAGAAAAAGTAGCAGAAAAACTAAAATAGATTCGGGATTAGGGGCGTTCCTATCAGGGATTTGGGGACGTTCCTTTTTTCCCCATTCGGGATTTGTGGGCGGTCTTTTTTCCTATTCGGGATTTAGGGACGTTCCTTAAATCCCTTTTTCCATGTGGACGAGGTTATTTTTAATTTTAAGTCACGATTAAATCGTGACTTATTTTTTACAAAATTGTATATAAAATTTTGAAAACTAGATTTGCTGATATTTCGAGCAAAAATAACAATTCTACTAAAAGTAGATTGCTAAAAATAGCTAAGAGTGATAACATTTTTATATCGAAAAAACTTTTAAGGAGACTAAAAATGGATAATCAAAAATTCGGAAGATTTATAAGAGACTTAAGAAAAAAAGCAAACATGACACAAAAGGAATTAGGAGAAAAATTAAATGTAACAGATAAAGCTGTTTCAAAATGGGAAAGAGGATTAGGTTTTCCTGATATTACAATTATTAATTTATTAGCAGAAACTTTTGGTATTACAGCATCAGAAGTGTTAAATGCAGAAATAGGAAAAAAAGATACTATTGATGTAGAAAAAGCAGTACAAGAGGCTGTAGAGAAAGTTACTAAAGAAAAAGAAAAGAAAGAAAACAGAAAAAGAAAATTAATTAAAGTTGTAAAAATAGTATCTATTATAATATTTGTATTAATGCTTTTATTACAATTAGGATATTTATGCATAATGAAGCCAAATGGATATGAATATATAAATGATTCAATATTTTATATTGTAAATGAATTGATAATGATAACTGGAGTTGCATTTCTTATTTTACAACTAAAAAAATTAAAGATTATAAAGACTGTTACTGTAATTATTGCAGTTATTTTGAGTATTATTAATTTATCATTTATGATTAATAATGGTATGAATATAAAAACTATATTAAGTTTTTCTAACGATTTTTCAAATGAATTAGTACTAAAACAGAATAAGGAAAATGGTGAAACTAGACTATATAAATATGCCAAATTAATTTTATTTGCAAAACCATATGAACGATTTGAATATTCAGTAATTGGAGACATAAAACATCAGTGGCTTACAAATGATATTTGCAATATAACTTATACGGATGAAGATGATAATTTAAGAAATTATGTAGCAACATATGGAAGTAGAAAAGGAACAGATTCATATTATTATGTATTTCATGCATTATTAGGAAGATGGCAAACACAGGCAGATTCCGTAGGTAATACAAAATTAACTGTAGATGAAAAAGGGATAAAAGTAACACGAGATGATACAGCTGAACAATTTGAATTTAGTGATTGCAAACAATATGGTGTTACAGCATTAGTTCTTTATAAAGAGGATATTCCTAAATATGTAATTGCACTAAACGATGATTGTGAAATCGATGATGATACTACATATATAAAGAATGGTGGAACGATTACATTTTGCGATATTTCGATGAAAAAGACAATAAAAGAAACATTATATTGTACAGTATATAAGGATGAGAATTTAAACAATTATAGTGGTATAACAGTAGAAGCAAATAATTTTAAAATAGATAATGGAATTTTATATTTTAGTTATGATGGCGAAAACATAATAGAGGTTCCAGGAGATTTTTCAAATGATAAATCAGCTTATAATGATCATAATTATATAATTTCTGAAGAAAAAACAGTATTTTTCTATACTGGAAATGGGAGAAAATATTTAGTATATTCAGATGATAAGGGCAATACTTGGAATACAGTTAATTTAGCTACTAACGGAGATATCCAATCTATCCAATTTTTAAATAAAGATGTAGGCTTTATATTACAATTTGAAGATTATGCCTTAGGAGGAGTTACTTTTGGACATATTGATAAAACTACAGATGGAGGAAAAACATGGACGACTATAAATAATGGAATTGGAAGTCCGACTGAAGGTACATTTAGAAGTGGAAGCCAGTTATTGTTTGTAAATGAAAATATTGCTTTTGTTACAATGCCATATGCCAGTGGGGATGACTCTGACCTATATTATTCTGAAGACGGAGGTATAAATTTTACAAAAGTTACTTTAAGTGATGAACAGATTTATGATTATTATTATTTGCCAACTATAGAAGATGGAAAACTTTATTTAGAAGTTGGTCAAGGAAATGATGGAGATTATAATGGAGGAGATTCTAAAAAGTATTGTTCAGAAGATAATGGAAAAACATGGAATGAAATTTAATAAAGGGAGGAATCTATGAAAATATTAAAGATATTAGGAATAGTAGTAATAGTTGGTATATTAATTTTTGTGCTTATAGCTGTTAAAGATGCTAATAGTGATACTAATGAAATAAATAAGATTAATACAGTAGGAAATATAAATGATATAGAAATTGGTAGTAGTACACAAAATATGACAACAACTAATGAGATTATTGATGTAAACAATATACAAGATAAGTATTTTTTGGGTATAGGAAAAATTACTAATATTGATGGGAATACTGTTAGTTTTATAGAAAATGAAAACAAAAAATATGAAATTACAATAACGAATAATATTGAAGTAGTTAATGCTAGAACAAAGGAAAGAATTAATGATACTTCAATTATAGAAGTAGGAGATGTTATTGATATAGATAAATCTACAGATAACTTTATTATAGGAATTGCAAAAAATATTTCTGGCAAAACACTAGAAAGAGACTTATTAATGGGATTAACTTTTAAAGAAACAGAAGTGGGAGTAGGTATAGAGAAGGTAAATATAGTTAATAAGGAAAAAGCAATATTAACTATAAATTTTGAAGATCCTTATGCAGAATATTTTAATAATCATGAAATATTTACTAAAAACGTTATTGTAAATCAAACTACAGAAATTCATAGCAAAAGTGGATTAGCATATAATGTAGAAACATTAAATAATGCAACTCATGATTTTGTAAGTATTGTATTAGATAGAGCTACTATAAGTAATGAAGAACCTACTGTTAGCTATTTTGGCTCAACAGATACTTAATGACAAAAGTGTAAGGTTAATGTAAGGTAAATAAATGGCAATTATTTTAATAAACATTATAATTATCATAGAGGAGGATGATAATTATGGATGGGATAAAAAGTAAGATTGCGGTAGTAATAGGAATAATAGTTTTCATTTTATTTTTATATGGAATATATTATTTATTGGTTATTCAAAATAGTGAATATTATACACAAATAGATAATAGCAAAATAGAGGGTCTTTCCACGACAGATAATATGAAATATCAGTATACCCTAACTGCATATAATGAGAAAGGCAAAGAAAAAGAAGTAAAGTTTAAAACAAATAGAGAATTAAGAGAAGATGCATATATAAAATTAGAAGTAATGTTAACTAGAGGAGTCATAAATTGGGAAGAAGTTCAGTTTGATGAAATGCCAAAAGAAGTTCAAGAGAAATATAAGTAATATAGATACCTAGCTTAGAAAGGCTGGGTATTTTTTTGAATAAATGTAAAAATATATGTTAAAGTATTGACTTGGAGTAAACTCTAAATGATATATCATATTTATGTTATAATAGGTAAAATTGTGTAGAAGGGAAGATAAATTTATGAAAACACTATATTTTGATTGTTCAAGTGGAATTAGTGGGAATATGACACTTGGAGCATTATTAGAAATTGTAGGAGATGAAAGATATTTATTAGAAGAATTAAAGAGATTGAATGTTGATGGGTATAAAATAGAAATTTCTAAACAAGTCAAAAACGGTATTACAGGAACATATGTTGATGTTATATTAGAACATGAGCAACATCATCATGATCACGAACACACTCATGTTCACGAACATGAGCATGAACATCATCACCATCATGAACATAGAAATTTATATGATGTTAACAATATTATAGATAATAGTTCATTAGATGAAAATACTAAGGCTTTGGCAAAAAGAATATTTTTAAGAGTGGCAAAGGCAGAATCAAAAGTTCATAATAAACCACTAGATGAAGTACATTTTCATGAAGTTGGAGCAATTGATTCAATTGTAGATATTGTTGGAACAGCAATTTTAATAAATAAAATTAATCCAGATAAAGTAATTGCAAGCGTTGTTAATGATGGATACGGTTTTATAGAATGTGCACATGGAACTATGGCTGTACCAGTTCCAGCTACAAGTGAAATATTTGCAGCATCTAATGTGAAGTTTAGGCAAATAGATATAGATACAGAACTTGTAACTCCGACAGGAGCTGCAATTATAGCAGAGCTTGCAGAAGATTTTACAACATTGCCTGCAATGGTAACAGAAAAAATTGGTTGGGGAACTGGATCAAAAGATTTAAAAATACCAAATGTTTTAAAAGTATACTATGGTGAAATACAAGAAGAAAATCAAAATTTTGTGGTAATGGAAACAAATGTAGATGATTGTTCAGGAGAAATATTAGGATATACATCAGAAAAATTATTTGCCAATGGAGCTTTAGATGTATTTTATACACCAATATTTATGAAGAAAAATAGACCAGCATATAGATTATCTGTTGCTTGTAGAAAAGAAGATATGTTTAAACTTCAAAATATTATTTTTAAGGAAACAACAACAATAGGAATTAGATATCGTTTTGAAAGTAGAACAGAATTAGGTAGAGAATTTGTAGAAATAGATACAAAATATGGAAAAATAAGAGCAAAAAAAGTAACTAATAATGGTGAAACATATGTATATCCTGAATATGAAAGCATGAAAAAAATAGCAGAAGAGAATAATATTCCTTTAAAGGAATTATATAAATTAGAGGAGCTAAAATAATTATAAATCAAAAGGAGAGCATAATTGCATATGGACATAAAAGAAATTTTGACAAATTTACAGGAAAATAAAATATCTATAGAAGATGCTGAAAAAGCGATAAAAAATAATCAATATGAAGATTTAGGTTATGCAAAAATAGATCATAATAGAAAAGAAAGATCTGGAGCGAGTGAAGTGGTATTTTGCCAAGGAAAACCAGATGAATTTTTAACTAAAATATATAATACTATTTATAGAGAAAATGGAGAAGTATTAGGTACAAGAGCATCTAAAGAACAATATGAATTAGTAAAAAAGGATATACCAAATGTAAAATATGACTCTATTTCTAGGATATTAAAAATAGAAAAAGAAAAGAAGTTAGTAGGAAATATTGTAATTTGTACAGGAGGGACAGCAGATATTCCGGTTGCAGAAGAGGCAGCCCAAACTGCAGAGTTTTTGGGTAGTTATGTAGAAAGAGTTTATGATGTTGGTGTTGCTGGTATTCATAGATTACTAAGTAATATGGATAAATTAGAAAAAGCAACATGCATAATAGTTGTAGCTGGAATGGAAGGGGCATTAGCCTCTGTTGTTGCAGGACTTAGCAAAGTACCAGTAATAGCAGTGCCTACATCTATTGGATATGGAGCAAATTTTGGAGGAGTATCAGCACTACTTAGCATGTTAAACTCATGTGCAAACGGAATTGCAACAGTAAACATAGACAATGGTTATGGTGCTGGTTACATTGCCAACCAAATTAACTCAGCCGTTAGCGAGCATTAGTGAGCTTTACGGATGAGTTATGCAACCGAACGAAGAGAGGTTGTAAACAATGATTCAAGTATGCCGTTAGCGAACGTAAGTGAGCTTTATGGATGAGTTATGCAACCGAACGAAGAGAGGTTGTAAACAATGATTTAAGTATGCCGTTAGCGAACGTAAGTGAGCTATACGGATGAGTTATGCAACTGAGTGAAACGAAGTTGTAAACAATGATGTGATTATGCCGTTAGTGAGCATTAGTGAAAAGGATGAAATATATGTTAAAAAAATTACAAGACAGACTAAAAGAATTAAATAAAGTAGCTATTAGCTTTTCAGGAGGAATAGATTCTAGCTTTTTGCTATATGTTGCAAAAATCACATTACCTAAAGAAAATGTACTAGCAATTATAGCAAATGTTAATATGGTACCAAGAAAAGATTATGAAGAAGCAATAGAATTCTTAAAAGAAAATAAAATCAATTATAAAGAAATAGAATATAAACCATTAGAAATAAAAGAGTTTAAAGAAAATAGAAAAGATAGATGCTATTATTGCAAGAAAAAACTTATGAGCAGTATAAAAGAAGAAGCAAATAAAAATGGTTTTGAAAATGTATTAGACGGAAAGAACAAAGATGATTTAAAAGTATATAGACCTGGTAATAAAGCAACAGAAGAAGTAGGTATAATAAGTCCTCTAGCAGAAATTGGATTTTCAAAAGAAAATATAAGAGAAGAGAGCAAGAAGTTAGGCCTTAAAATTTGGAATAAACCATCTAATTCTTGTTTAGCAACAAGATTTCCATATAATACAATTTTAACCGAAGAAGATTTAAAAAAGGTTGAACAAGGAGAAGAAGTATTAAAAAGATTAGGAATACCAAAAGTAAGAGTAAGAGTACATCAAGATATCGCAAGAATCGAAGTAGAAAAAGAATACTTTGAAATAATAATGCAAAATTTTGAAGCAATAGATAGTATTAAAAATCTAGGTTTTAAATATGTAACATTAGATTTAAATGGACTAACTAGTGGAAGTTTTGATAAATAGGTTATGTGGATTTTTAGCAGGTATTCTTATAAAAATATTTTATAAGGATAAAAGTTTCTTTAATTTTAAAGGATTTGAAGAAAAACATAATAAAGATACAGATCCAAATATGTTTAAAAGATTATTAAAAAATATAGGTAGAAATATTAAAGCTACAGGTTTGTATTTTTTATTTGGAATAATACTTACTGTTTTATTTCAAATGTATGTGCCTCAAGAAGGATTTGCAGAATTGTTTGGAAATAATACTGGTTTTGGAGTATTAATGGCTGCAACCTTAGGTGTACCAGTTTATGTTTGTGGAGGTGGAACTATTCCACTACTTAACGAATGGTTACATATGGGAATGTCAATGGGAGCTGGAACAGCATTTATGGTTACAGGTCCTGCAACTAAAATAACAAATTTAGGTGCGTTAAAAATAGTGCTAGGAATAAAACATTTTATATTTTATTTAGTATATGTAATTTTATTTGCTTTGATTGCTGGACTTTTTGTTGATTTAGTTGGAATAACAATATAAAAAATATTATTGTGCCACTCGTAGAGAAACGTTTGGCACGATATATATATCCCTTTTTATTTTCATAAGAGCTTATTTTATATATTTATATAAAATAAGCTTTTAAATTGAATAAAAATTATTTAAATGATAAAATTATATCAAAATATACATAGGAGAAAATTATGATAAAAGCAAAAGCAAAGAGTTTATTAGAATTATTACGAGCAGGAAAAGGAATTAGTGGAAAATTTTCTAATTACTATGACAAAGAAACGGGAAAAATAATAGATGTTATTGTAAACGAATGTAAATCACTTGTCAGAAATTCAGATGGGAAACTACAAAAATACGAAAGCGAAATATCTATAGGTCATATAAGAGAAATTGTTGATCAATTGATGAGTGATAGAAATACAATAGGTTCAGTACAAGCTGGAGTAGTAATGAGAGATAATGGAATTTTAGGTCTAGCAAAAGAACTTAAAGTAACTAAAACAGTTGATGAACAAGGTAAGTTAAAGTTAGATATAGAAAAGCCTTTTCCAGATAATTTTAAAGATATACTAACTGGCACATATAATGAAAAAGAATTAAAAGAAAAAATAATAAAGCCATATGTTGCAGGTCTTTGCGAAGAAAACGAAGGATTATCAAAAAGACATGCTTGGAGTAGAAGATTAAACCCATTTAGACCAAAAAAATTATCTACTGCTGAATTACAAAAAAGATATTCAAAATATTTAGAAAAAAATACTGATTTGGATGAGGAAAAAAGAGAAAATATGTCTAGATATTTTGTAGTGAATATTTTAGGCAGTGATAGAATTAAAAGTGATATTATAACTGATGAAATAAATGGAACTGGTATAACAAAAAAAGGAGAAAAAATACATAATAGTTATACAGGAATGTTACAAAACATGACTGTTAATGTAATTGATATAATGGCTGGAATAGCAAATCCAAATGATAGATTAACAGAAATTGAAAATATTTATTCAAACATAGACGAACAATTAGAAGCAATAAGTACTGAGTTAGTTCCAGATCCAAAACAGATAGAAGAAACAATTGTAAACTTAAATAGAACTGTAAATAACAAAGATAAAGAACTTACAAAAGATGATGGCTATAGAAGTGCAAATGTTACATTTGGAAGAAATAATACAGAAAGTGTAGGTCTTTTAGAAAATGAATTTGTACCACAAGCAATGAAGTTATATGCAAAAGACATGGCAGATTTCTTAGAAAATTCAAGCCAAATGTCTGATGAAGAATATATTAAACAAGTAGTAAAATTTCATTTTAGGTTCGTTAGAATACATCCATTTATAGATGGAAATGGTAGAACTGCAAGAGCAGTAACGAATTCATTATTAAGTAATAGGGATTTATGTGCTACATTTGAAAAATATACAAAGTCAGAATATATTAAATATATGGATTCGGTGGTTACAGATTATGATACATATAATAAGGGATTATATACAGACCAATCAATTTGTAGCAAAATGGAGGATGAAAATATTCAAGGTTTAACAGATTATATTCAAACAAGATGTTTTATGACTAATCAAAATGATGATAGAGGAGAAAGTCCAACTACAGATTTATCAAGAATAGAAATGGATAATATAAATAGATAATTAAAATAGGAGGATTGAGGCATTGAAAAATTCAGAAGAAGTAATAAATAAAATTAAAGAAATCAAAAATTTAGATAAAGAAATAACAGAAAAAGTTGTAGAGCAAGATTTAGAAGAAGCAAAACATTCAGAAGATTATAAAAGATTTTTAGAGTCACTAATAGATGAAAAAATAGATTTTAACAGTGAAGAAACAATAAACAAGTTAATAGCTAATTATATGAATATAGCGCCATATATGGGATATTGCCATAAATATTGGAATGTAAAGAAACAAGTGTTAAAAGAAAACTATAATATCAATTGGTATACACCAACCGAAGAAAATCCAGGAGCAATATATGATTAAGGAGATATAAGAATGAATACAAAAGAATTAATACAAATGTATAATATGATAAACAATACTTCAGATAGAATATGGGCATTTTATGAGTTTCCTATAAATAATGTTGAAGATATGAGAAGGGCCTTAGAAACCTTAAATGAAGATTATAAAAATATATCTACTGAAATGTTGGAAGAAATTTATAACTTTTATGAAAGTTCTGAATACTTTTCAAATTATATGGCTAAAAGAATAGGTGAGGCTCAACAAGGATTAAATCCAGAAGAAAAAGCTAATATGATTTTAGAATTAATGGATAATAATGTATTTGTAGATGTGCAAAAAATATTATCAGAAGAAGATAAGTTTGCTTTTTTAGACAAAATAGATACAGTTAATGGAGATAAAAGATCACAATACATGTATTATACAGTTGCAGATATTAATGTATTTGATTATATTAATGAAAATGGTAAAAACAAAGATATATTAGTTGATGAAGCTATAAAAATATATGGAAATGATTTAAACAAAATTGCTGCAATAGCTCTTTATTTAGATGATGAATACTATAAAGCTTTAATATGTATTTCAAAAAAAATTAAACCAACTGAAGTAATAACAGAAATAAAGGATGACTATATTAGAAGCAGAATAATATTAAATAAAGATTATATAGATTCTTTCGGATTTGACAAAAGCCAGGACTTTATTGATTTATTAAAAGAGTATCAAGCGTCTAAGAAAATATTAGAACAACTGGAAACAGAAGAAGAAAAAACAGGTTTTATATGTTCTCTAAAAGATAATGACATGAAGATGGAATTTTTAAAATCTATACAAGAGAAAGACAATAGAGATAAAATCATTGGTAGTCTAGAAAATAGTATTGATTCAGATCTACAAGCAGAAGTCACATTAGTTCAAAAAATGATAACAGAATATTTTGAAGATACTTTAGGAGAAAATTTTACACAAGATAAAAGAGAAAGAATGCAAATGACTTTTAACATAAGTGATGTTTATTTTAATAATACACTTCCTTCTAATGTTAATGGTAGAGCTTATGCATATCATAATATAATAAATATAAATTCTAGACTTAAAGGAAATAGCAAAAGAATTGTAACATGTTTAATTCATGAGAATGGGCATTTATTTTCCAATTTTTATTCTAAAGAAACAGAATATCTTAATGGCGGATCTATACAAATAGAAGAAGGAACGCAAGATTTATTAGAAGAAAAAGTTATAAATCATTATTTAGAAAAACATGGCAGAGTAGAACTTAATGGAAGAGATTTAAGATTAGATTATCCATATATTTCATCTTCTGCTTATTCTAAAGAAGCTGGCTGGCAAAGAACGATGTTATATCCATTAAAAGAAAGTCGGAACAGATGATTTGACATTAGCAGAATACGAATTAGGTGATAAAAATAAATATTTGGACATGGTACTAGGAAAAGAAATAGCAGCTAAAAAAACAAAAGATTATTTTGGAAATTCACAAATTGTGACTTCAGCAGAGGAAATATTTAATGCACACAGAGATGAATTTAGAAATATAGATAAAGATTCAATTTATTTCAGAAGAAATTGGCTATTACCAGAGTATATCTTACAAAATAGACTAGAAGATAAAGGAATTAATTTACTACATCGTCCCGAAGGTAGTTATAGTTGTACTTATATAGCATCACAATATTTTAATGACAGAAGATTATATGAAATTGATCCAGCAGAACTTACTGAATTTATAGATTTAGTAGAAAAACAAAACGAAGATTGTATTGTAGGATTTAATGATTATAAAAATGAGGTAATTAGTTCTTTACCAGAGGAAGAGTTAGCAAGTCATTCTATGGAAATATTAAAAAATTCAAGTATAGTGTGGTATGACTTATATAATGTTGGAGTAGCCATGGAAGAAAAATGGTCAAAATGTTTTGATGCAGAAGTAAAAAAAGTAGAAGAAGGGCAAACTCTAACAGAATCGTTAAAAAAATATAAAGAAATAATTCCTGTATATAAAGGTATGTTAACTAGACAAAAAAATATGAGCGCTAATAATTTATTTGTATTAGACAAAGTAGAAGAGCTACAATATACATATTTAGAACAGTTAGATACTGCATTGCAAACAGATAGAGAAGGAACAATTAAGGTACTTACAACAGGAGCGCCTGAGCTTTGGATAGATAAAAATATAGCAGAGGTTTTAGACAAACATGGAATTATATTAGAAAATGAACCTAAAAAGCAAGAACATTATTCTACAGCTGACATAACAAGAATTGCAATAAAAGGAAAATTTACATTAGGAGAAATAGAGGGATTGGGTATAGCACTGGAAAATACAAAGGAAAGTGAGAGTATTAAACAAAATGGAGCTAGATAAAAAAGAATATGTGCAAGTAAAAGAGGTATTAAATAATTTTTCTATACAGGATAGAAACAAAATACCTATAAATTTGATTAATTTAATAGAAGCAAAAGCAAGTGGGAGTAATTATACACTAGTAATAGACAAAGCAAATCCATTAGAAGACCAAATTTCAAGACGAGCACTGGGAACGATAATTTATATTGTAACTAAATATATTGCATCTAATGAACAGAAGAATCGTATTAAAGAAATATTAGTCAATAATTCTAAAGAGTTCCAAGAATCTGCAAATGAACGATTAGAAGAATTTAGACAAAATAGTCTTAATAAAGAATATAAGAAAGCAGAAGAAAAAATAACAAATCTTCCAACCGTAATAAAAAATGAAAACTTTATTAAAAAAATAATAAATAAAATTAAAAATTTGTTAAAAATAAAAAAACGTTCATAAGAACGTTTTTTATTTTGTCTTTAAAGCTACATTTTTTATTAAATTCAAAAATTTACTTGCGCCAGTACTAGGTGTTTTAGAATAAAGTACTCCATAAGGAATTTTTTCTCCAGAAGAAAGAGGAATTGTTTTAAAAGCTGGATGAACATTTTTCCAACAATCTAAAGTAATAAGTAAATAGCCATTTTCTTCAGAAGAAATGAATAAATCTTGAAACTTAAATAAAGGTCAAAGATTCTTTAATATGCCTATGAAAGAATTAAAGAAATTTGTTGCTAACGCAAAACTAGAAGATTAAAAGACAGAGGACGTTAAATGAAAAAAGTTGGCCCCTATAATAAAAACAAAAAATCGTTAAAGTATGGCTTTAGAACATACTTTAACGATAAAATTTAATCAACATCTATTAGATTACTTACATATTTAGTTTTACCACTTAAGACATCATCATAAAAATTTTGTTTCCAATTTATATAATCAATACTTTCTTGTAATTTCTTTTGCTTTTCTATTAGATGTTGTTGTTTTATAGCAAGGATTCGTTTCCTTTCTGGTATTGTAGAAGGACCTTGCAAACACAATTCAAGATATTCTTTCATTTCAGAAATAGTCATATCACAATTTTTTAAACATGTTAAGGAATTAATCCAATTAATATTTTTATCATCAAATACACGATAGTTATTTTTATCACGTTTTACATTTGGAATAAGTCCCTCGTTACAATAATATTTTAATGTTTCATAAGGTAAACCAACCATTTGACAAGTTTCTTTCATTGAATACATAATTTGCCTCCAAAAAAATTAAAAAAATTTAAAAAAACTATTGACCGGTAGCAGCTACCGACAAATATAATTATAATGCAAAAGATAAAAAAATGCAAGAATCTATCTATAAAAATTTACATATAAACCTTTGGTTTATACAGCTTCAACTTTTTTGAACTTCCTTAAGAAAAAGCTCGATAATATAATTTTTATAGAAATAAAGAGAAAAGGAGAGAGTATATTATGGAAAAAATAAGATTAAATAATGGTGTAGAAATGCCAATGTTAGGAATAGGAACATTTATGCTAACACCTGACCAAGCAGAAGAATCTGTATATAATGCATTAAAAGAAGGATATAGATTAATAGATACAGCAAATGCTTATGTAAATGAAAAAGGTGTAGGAAGAGGAATAAAGAAATCAGGACTTCCAAGAGAAGAAATATTTTTAGAAACAAAATTATGGCCTGCATTTTACGAAGAAGAAGACCAAGTAGAAAGAACATTAAAAAGATTAGATACAGACTATATAGATTTATTGTTAATTCACCAACCAGCAGGAAATTATATGAAAGGTTATAAGGTAATGGAAAAAGCAGTAAAAGAAGGAAAGGTAAGAGCAATTGGCTTATCTAATTTTGATGAAAAAGGAATACAAGAAATATTAGATAATTGCGAAATAAAACCAACTATTTTACAAACAGAAGCACATCCATATTACCCACAAACAGAGATGAAAGAATTTTTAAATAAACAAGACATAAAATTACAAGCTTGGTATCCATTAGGACATGGAGATAAAGGATTAATTAATGAACCTATATTTAGTAAATTAGCCGAAAAATATGGAAAAAGTAATGTGCAAATTATCTTAAGATGGCATATTCAAGCTGGAAATATAGTAATACCAGGAGCTGCAAATCTTAAACACATAAAAGCAAATATTGATATCTTTGATTTTAAATTAACTAATGAAGAAATGGAAGAAATTGCGAAGATAAATAAAAATAAGAGATATTATCAAAGTACACCAGAAATGCTTGCAAGTTATGTGCAAATGAGACCAGATTTAGATGCACAAAAATAAGGAGATATGTTTTTTATGAAAAAAAGTATATTAGGAATAATTATCGTAATTATTATAGTTTTAATTTCCATAGGAATCTATTATTATACACAAAACATGTCGACTACAGAAAGTAGCAATATTTCAAGCAATACTGTTGAAGAACCTAATGTTACTTCTGGTAATATAAGCGAAAACGCAGCTGAGCTTGAAGTGGGAACAAATGAGCAAAGAGGTTTTATTATAGATAATGTTTTACATTCAGAAGAACAGGGAGATATACATTTTGCGTCATATTTTCCAGAAGGATATAACGAAACAGACCAATATGCAATTTATTTTGCATTACCTGGTTGGGAAGGTTTGTATTTTCAGGGAGTAGGAGCAAATATGAATGAGCCATTCCCATATGAAGCGCAACAATATAACAAAGATATGATTATTATCTCTCTACAATTAGATGACTGGGGAGGAGAAACATTATCAATTGTTTTAGGAAAAAGACCAGAATTATTTACATCAGCATTATTTGTAAGTAGTCAATGGGATGGCGACTTAGAAGTTCTAGCAAATGAAAGAACACCTTTATATATTGCTATAGGTGAAAATGATAGCTATTATGGATCACAGAAAGCTAAAAATGCCTATAATAGCTTACACAAATTATACGAAGAGCAAGGATTAAGTGATGAGCAGATAGCGGATATATTAGTTTTAGATGTAAAAAATCACGACTATTTTACATCACAAGGAATGCAAGATGAACATGCAGGTTTAGGATTATTTGCATATGATGAAAATATTATGAATTGGTTTTTTAGTAAAAGTAAATAAATATAAAAAAAGAATTTATACAAAAAATAACACTTCAAAGCTTATATCCGCTATATTCTGATGATAGTGCTATTATGTTTTTTATAGATTATATCGGAATATTTATTATGTTTATGATGATAGGATATGGAATTCTTAATTTATTAAGTTTAAAAAAGAAAAATAAAAAAGAAGCAGAAAACAATTAGAAAGAAGGAATAAATTGTGAAAGAATTTATATATGCAAAAATGCCAAAAGTTTATTTTGGAGAAGGAATGTTAAAAAAAGCTTTACCAGAGGAATTAAAGAAAGTTGGAAATACAGTAATGTTAGCATATGGTGGAGGTAGTGTAAAAAGAATAGGACTTTATGACAAAGTAATAGAAGTTCTAAAAGAAAATGAAAAAAATGTAGTAGAGTTTTCAGGGATTATGTCTAACCCGACATATAGTAAAGTTCAGGAAGGAGCAAAGCTTGCTAAAGAAAATAATGTTGATTTTATTTTAGCAGTAGGTGGTGGCTCTGTAGTAGATTGTTGCAAAATGGTAGCTGCACAAGCTAAAGTGGACGAAGATATATGGAAGATGGAATTTGAAGATAGAAAATTACCAACAGAATTCATAAAATTGGCAAGTGTAGTAACAGCAAGTGGAACAGGTGCAGAAATGAACAATGGAGCAGTTATTACAAATGAAGATAAAAAATTAAAAGCTGGAATGTTAGGAGCTTTATCAGATTTTGTAATATTAGATCCAAGTTATACGCTAACTGTTCCAATGAAACAAGTTATTTCTGGAGCATTTGATACTTTAAGCCATTGCATGGAAACATATTTTGGAAAGCCAGCTGAAACAAATGTATCAGATGAAATTACAGAAGCAATTATGAGAAATGTTATTAAAAATATTAGAGAAGTTATTAAAAATCCAGAAGATGTTAATGTAAGAAGTGAACTTATGTGGGATTCTTCTATTGCAGAATGTGGACTATTAAAACTTGGAAAAGTAACAGATTTCCAAGCACATCAAATTGAGCATCAATTAGGAGCATATACAGATTGCAACCATGGACAAGGTTTAGCAGTTATGCATCCTAAATTATATAGACATATTTACAAAGAAAATATTTCTAAATTTGCAAGATTTGCAGTAGAAGTTTGGAAAGTTGATTCTACAAATCTTAGCCAAGAAGAAGTTGCAGAAAAAGGTATAGAAGAATTAGATAAATATATAAAGGAAATCGGTTTACCAACTACTCTTGCTGAGTTAGGAATTACTGATAAAGAAATACTAAGAAAAGTTGCAGATTCAAGTAATATAACAGCCGGATGTGCAAAACAATTATCACATGATGAAATATATGAGATATTAATTGAATGTATGTAATTGAATTTTATATTATGAAATTGTGAACAGTATGTGAAAAATCAAAAAAACTATTGACTTGGAGTAAACTCTAAAAAATAAAATTAGAAAAATAAAAAATAGGAGGAGAGAAAATGAACAAAAAGATTATAGTTTTAATTGTTGTTATTATTTTATTAGCAATAATTGGTGGAGTAATATATTTTACAAGCCAAAATTCAAACGAAAGTGAAAATGCTAATAATAATCAAGAAAATTTAGCTGAGCAAGCAGAAAATCAAACAAGTAATAGTGTAGGAACAGAAAATGAAGATAATACAACAGCAGGAACAGGAAAAACATTAGTTGTATATTTCTCTGCACAAGGGCATACAGAAGAAGTTGCAAATAAAATCGCAAATAATTTAGGAGCTGATATTTTTGAACTTGAACCAGTAGACGCATATTCTTCTGACGATTTAGATTGGACAGACAGTAATTCAAGAGTATCACAAGAACATGATGACGAATCATTAAGAAATATCGAACTTGTTTCTACAAGTGTAGAAAATTGGGAAGACTATGATACAGTTTTAATTGGATATCCGATATGGTGGGGTATTGCAGCATGGCCAGTAGATACATTTGTTAAAGCAAATGACTTTACAGGAAAAACAGTTATTCCATTCTGTACATCATCATCATCAGGATTAGGAGATAGTGGTGACTTACTTGCAGAAGAAGCTAATTCAGGTGATTGGCAAGATGGACATCGTTTTAGATCTAATCCATCAGACTCAGATATTAATAATTGGACAGATAGTCTAAAATAATTGAACTTTAGGGACGGAGCTTAAAGTTCATATGTGCTAATTGCTGGCTAAATAAGCCTTACTTAAATACTTTAAAGAATTTGCAGTGAGTACACATAGCAGTGATTAGCACATATATACATCCCCTTTTATTATTGACAAGCTTACAATTGGGTTTAAATCTTGGATTTCATACATACCTACAGAGAATAAATAAGCTTGCCAAATAAAATTGTTTATAGGAATTATTTTATAATTTAGGTTATAGAATAATTCCTATTTCTAAAATGAATAGATGAGGTGAGATATGAAGATAAATTTAAAGAAAGTTATAATTGTAGTACTAATAATCATTATTTTAATAGCAATACTTTTCTTTGCTTTTAGAAATAATACAGATGTTAGTAGTACCAATGAAATAGAAAATATGGTAACAAATACTTTAAGTAATGAAGCAAATACTTTAGTTGTAAATATGTCGGAAGAGCAAGTAGAGCAAGCATGGGAATGGCAACATGATACATTAGATAACCATAATATAAATGCCTCAGCAATTAATTCTGTACATGATACTATAGATTCATATCCAATTAATGCAGAAGTAATTGTAAAAGATGGAGTTATTGTAGATGAATATTACAAAGACGGATATGACCAAAATAGTGTGTTTTCATTACAATCAACTTCCAAAAGTGTCACATCAGCTTTAATAGGAATTGCTATAGACAAAGGATATATACCAAGTGTAAATGTGCCCATAGCAACTTATTTCCCACAAATACTAGATTCTGGTAGTGAATATAAAAGTCAAATTACAATATGGAATTTACTTACACATACAACAGGACTAAATGCTAGTGATACAGCAAACTGGAGTGAATGGCTAGCTTCTGATAATTGGGTAGATTATGTACTAGAAAGGCCAGCAACATCAAGACCAGGTACAGTATTTAGTTATTTTACGGGAAATACTCATTTGTTATCTGCAATTTTACAACAAGCAACAGGAAAAACAGCTTATGAATTCGGAAAGGAATATTTATTTGATCCACTTGATATGGATAGTGTACAGTGTAGTACAGATCCTCAAGGAATTTCTGATGGTGGAAATGGTTTTGCAATGAATGTATATGATATGGCAAAATTAGGAGAATTATATTTAAACAATGGTAACTGGAATGGAGAACAGATAATTTCTGAACAATGGATAAATGATTCTACAACACTTCAATTTGATAGATCATCAGGTTCAGCAGATTATGGATATCAATGGTGGGTTAGAACGTTTGGTGAAAATGCGTATCCAGCATATTTTGCCCAAGGACATTATGGACAATATATTTTTGTAGTCCCAGATTTAGACTTAGTTGTAGCGATTACTAGTCATTATGAAGGAAGCACTAGCGTTTATTGGCAAATTATGAATAATATTGTAAATGCTTGCGATTAAATATAGTAGAAAAATGATTTATAAAAGGAAGTAATTATATTGATAATTACTTCCTTTAGTGTTATTATCAACCTAACAAAACAAGAGATAAAACTTGTCTAAATGATAGAAAGGTAGGGATTTATATGAAAAGGGGATTAAAGGTTTTAATAATTATTTTAGTAATTTTAGTTGTTGTTGCAATAGCAATTTTACTGGTTAAGCATTTTACAACGAATGAAGTTAATAATGAGCTTACAGGAAATAGCATATCATATGATAATGCTGATGCAATTGCCACAATGGATGTTGTAATAGTAAGAGTAGATGACACATATCTTGGAGTTATAAATAAAGATGATCCAAATGATATAATGACAGCAAGTATTCCAGATGATGATACTAATGAATATAAACAAAATCAAGAGGTTAGAGTTTATTATAATGGAATGATAAATGAAATGTATCCAGGTAGTTTTGCCAAGGTTTTAAAAATAGAAATCCTAAAAGAAGATAGTGATGTTACAATACCGGAAAAGGCATTAAAACTTTTTTATAGCTCACGTAATAATGTATCAGTTTCAAATATTAATGTAACACAAACAGGTGTATCTTTTGAGATAAAAGATACAAATGAATATAAATACGAATATACAAATACATATACATTATTTAAAAAGAATCCAGAAGCCGAAAAAGTAGAAGCACCAAGTATGCCAATAGTAACAGGCAATACAACATCATCATATGAAGGAAGTGGTATTCCACTTTGGCAGGAAGCTACAAAAGTTTCAGATGTTAATAGTGAAGATACAGTAATTTCTGAAAATATTGCAGAAGACACTGTAAGAAAGACTTGTGATTGGACAAATATATATGGAAAATTAGAAAGTGGAGAGTATGACTTTTCATTGACTGCAGAAGGATTTTTTATAAGAATAAAATTTACTGTAAATGAAAATGGAGAAATTTCAAATGTTACTTCTGATTTTATGTAATAAGGTGAGTGAATGAAATATATTATAAGAGAAATTACAGAAAAAGATAATAAAGAAATAGAACACATAATAAGGTCATGTTTAATTGAATTTGGTGGAGATCATGAAGGCACAGCATGGACAGATCCAAACTTAGGAAGATTTTCCAAAATATATAATACACCAGAAAATAAATATTGGGTTGCCGAGGATACTTCTGGCAAATTGCTTGGAGGAGTTGGTATTGGAAAAATAGCCAAACTCCCAGAGGTGTGTGAATTACAAAAAATGTATTGTTTACCAACTGCAAGAGGCACAGGAGTTTCGCATAAGTTAATTGAAACAGCATTAAATCATGCTAAAAAATATTACAAAGAATGTTATTTAGAAACATTAGAGAATATGATTGCTGCCAAAAAGTTTTATGAAAAATATGGATTTAAAAGACTAGAAAAACCATTAATAAAAACTGAGCATTTTGCATGTGATGTATGTTATATTAAAGAATTATAGGAGGACAAAATGATTAATTTCGATGAAATAAAAGAAGTGGGAATAAATGAATTAAATGGTGGTAGTGGAATAACAAAAGCTAATATGTTTATGGATGAAAATATAAAAATAATGAAATCTGTATTAGAAAAGGGTTGTTCAATTGGTGAACATACTCATAAAACAAGTAGTGAAATAATTTACATTATAAGTGGAACAGCTAAATGCACATTAGACGGAAAAGAAGAGCTTGTACATAAGGGAGAATGTCATTATTGCCCAAAAGGTAGTACACATTCTATAGTAAATGCAACAAATGAAGATTTAGTTATGTTTGATGTAGTGCCAGAACAATAATTAGTAAAAAAGGAGAAACGATGAAAAGTATATTTGTTATAGGAGATAGTATCTCATTATATTATCATAAATATTTGAAAGAATTATTTAAGAATGTTGCAGAATATAGCAGAAAAGGTTCAGAGGAAGATATTAAAATAGCATTAGAAGATCCAAATAATCCATTTGGAGCAAACGGAGGGGACAGTAGACGAGTAAAAGCGTATATGGAAAAAATGAAAAAGGAAAATATCCATGTTGATATTTTATTAGTAAATTGTGGTCTACATGATATTAGAACAGATAGGGTAACAGGCAAAATACAGGTTCCAGAAGAGGAGTATGCTAAAAATTTAGAAGATATAATAAAGCTTGAAAAAGAAATAGCAAAGGAATTTATTTGGATTAGTTCAACACATGTTGATGATAATTTACACCAACAAAGAAAAGAAGGTTGTTATAGATATAATAAAGATGTAATAAGATATAATGAAATTGCAAATGATATAATGAAAAAGAATGACATAAGAATAATTGATTTATATAAATTTACATATAATTTAAAAAATGACAATATGTATAGAGATCATGTACATTACACAGATGAAATTAGCAAAAAACAGGCTGAATTTATTTATAATGAATTAAATATAGAATAAATATTAGAAGGCATTAAAAATTTTAATGCCTTTAAAATTGCAAAAAGGGATAATATATGTTAATATATTAAACATTGACATTTTAAATAAAAGGAAGAGAAATATGGGGATTTTAGAATTATTATTAATAGCAATAGGGTTAGCTATGGATGCTTTTGCAGTTTCAATATGCAAAGGTTTAGCAATGAAAAAAATGAATTGGAAAAAAGCTATTATAGTTGGGATTTATTTTGGCGTATTCCAAGCACTTATGCCAGTTATAGGATACTTCTTAGGAACAACATTCGAAGGTTTAGTAACTAAAGTAGACCATTGGATAGCATTTGTTCTTTTGGTATTTATAGGTGGAAAAATGCTTAAAGAAGCATTTGATAATAATTCTGAAGGGTATAATGATAGCGTAAATTTTAAAACAATGGTAGTTTTAGCAATAGCAACAAGTATTGATGCTTTAGCAGTTGGGATAACTTTTGCGTTTTTACAAACTAATATAGTATTAGCAGCTATCTTAATAGGAGTAGTAACTTTTATATTATCTGTAATAGGTGTAAAAATCGGTAATCAATTTGGTATTAAATACGAGAAGAGGGCAGAGATTATAGGAGGAATAATTTTAATTCTTATAGGAATTAAGATTTTATTAGAACATTTAGGAATTATTAGTTTAGGATAACAATATAAAATAGCAGATAGTTAAATTGAACTGAACCCAAAAAGTTAGACGCT
>ULLS01006003.1_pt1 | contig 32287 bp, 22 predicted proteins | sample 1951471 | NCBI WGS metagenome assembly ULLS01 (sample SAMEA4835532, study PRJEB28245) | human gut metagenome | biome: gut microbiome; material: fecal sample | place: Denmark | collected 2008 | reverse complement strand
GATGCTATAGCACATAAAATTGCTGTAGAATATGAAAAAAAAGTATTGGCAGCTGGATACATAGATTATCAAGGAATAATAATTCTTTCAACAAAAATATTACAAGAACAAGAGTATGTAAGGAAATGTATAAGTGCAAAATATCCTTGGCTTATAATTGATGAGTATCAGGATTTAGGAAACCCCCTACATGAAATGGTTATGTCTCTTTTTACGAAGACAGATATCAAAATATTTGCAGTTGGGGATCCGGATCAATCTATTTATGGTTTTTCAGGAGCGATACCAGATTATTTGATGGAATTGTATAATAGGAAAGATACGATATCGGTGGAGTTAAAAAATAATTATAGAAGCAATCAAGATATTATTGATGGATCTGAGATTGTATTAAATCTTTCCAAACATTATCGGGCAATGACAAGGGAGAATGAGAGAGCGGAATATAGATTTATTTCTTGCAATAATGAGTTAGAGGATCAGTTCGATTTCTTTGTAAAAAACATTGTTCCAGAATGTATTAAGAAAAAGATTCCTTTGGAAGAAATAGCAGTGTTGCTCTCTAGTAATAATGATTGCAACGCTTTGGGATTAAAATGTATGGAAAATAATATTCCATATTATATATCAAGGCATAATTTTGAACGAACTGATTTTGTAAAATGGCTAGAAGAATGTTCTGTTTGGATAAATAATAAAGAAGAAGCTTCTTTTGATGATATTTTTCAATATTGGGAAACTCTTGTATTGAAACATCATAATACAAAATATAAGAGCGAAAATGATAGAGTGGAAATGAAACATCAATTATTAAGTGTTCTACAAGATAGTATAGCATTTAAAGATGAATTGAATGAATGGGTTAAATACATTTTATCTGAATTAAGGATAAAAGATTTGCTTATATATTCTGAGATTATACCGGATGAATGGGAAAATATTAAAAGCTTACTTAAAGAAGTGGCAGAAGACAAATATAGTGATTATGATACGAATAAGTTTTCTAAGATAGGAAAGCCAGATAATCAAATAACAATATCAACACGCCATAGTTCAAAAGGATTGGAGTTTGAGGTTGTTATAATGATGGGAATGGAGGAAGGACATTTTCCGGGTTGGTGGACTGATAAAAATCCAGAAGCATTAAAGGAATCAAATAGAATTTGTTTTGTGTGTGTAAGTCGTGCAAAAAGAGTATGTATTTTGATGTATTCAAATTATTATAATGAAAGGGATTATAGATATAATGAAACTCGTAGTAAAAAATATTATCCGTCAAGATACTTGTTGCAATTACAGCAAAAATTCGATAGGAAGTCATAAGGTGTTGACTTGAGTGAAATAGTCGCGAATTATTATAGAATATAAAATCATGATGCTTGTAATAGCCTTTAAGGAGGTTGAATAAGTCACAAATATCGTTTGGTTTGGAAAGAGATGAGGATACTAGAATGCAGGGAATGACAACTGAAATTACCAATAAGAAAACGCAGTTGCTTATATTTAATATTCAAAATAAACAGGAAGAATATGCGCTGTGCTTGGAGTTTATTAAAATTTATGAATCTCAAAGTAAAACAAATGAAGAAAAATTATATCTATTATCAAAATTAATTTCAGAAAAGAAGATTTTATTGCGAGAATTTAATGAAGCTGCCGCATATAAATGGATTGAACAGCCTATTCAGAAACGTGGACAAAGTGAGCAAGAGGCTGAGGAGGTTTTTAATAAAACTATTAAAAACAGTAAAGTGGTTGATAGTACAATGATGAAGACCTTATTAATTGATAAGACGAAGTTGCATTATCATATACGTGTTCATATGGAGTTCGAGGAAAAAGAAGTAAAACCAGGGAATTTGGTGCATTTTCAATACTTGGCGCTCTTGTTGCAGTCATTATCTTGGGACGGATTTTTTAAGGACAAATTAAAAAGAGAATTAACAGTATTTTTAGTACCTGGATCGGTAGATGTATATCCTTTTGTAAAACCAGGTGAGAAGTTTGATGATTATATTTATAATATAGTGTCGCAGTATTTACGAATGTGCACAAAAGAATTTAATGGTGTAGTTTACTGTGCTGAAAATAAAAAAAATAGTATACGTGTACATGCACTTGAGACACATAGCACGCGTAAATGCGATACGTATTTCCCGGTTATAAATATTAATGCCGATATGTACGAAAAATTGTTTAATCCTAATATAGATATAACGTATTATAAGAATTTACAAGGCAAGCAAGGACATAGGGTTAATGGAAAATTCGGGGAGGAATTAAATAAGAATCCCATTATTGCAATGCCAGATTTTATTACTAAAACAGCATACAAAAGAATATTGTCAAAAAATGTATGTAGTGAGAATGATTTATTTAAATTTCTTATGGCTCAGAGCCAGAAATCAATTATCCAGTTTTGCTTATTTGCTTTTTTAGTCAATAAAAGTGAAAATATGGAAGATACATGGGAACTTTCAGCAGAAATTGAGCGTGGAATCAGGCAGGTTGTTCAAAATTCTGTACAGTATTCTAAAAAGCATCAATGCGTGTTTAGTTTTTATTTACATGAGAATAAACAGCACGAAAGCAGGGAGAGTTTTATAGAGCGCATATCTAAAGTGTATCCATCTATTGAAATAGATTCGGATTCAAACAATAGGTTAGGTGCATTAGAGATATTTATCTCGGATTTGAATGATGAACAAGATATGATTGATTCATTTAAAACAAACTTGAGAGATGATGTAGACAGTTTTAGAGTAGGAGGGGATACTCAAAAACAATTTTCAGGACATATGGCATTAATCAACCAAATTTCGAAAGTGTATATAAGAAATATGTTTTCGGAATTTGAAGAAAAAGACTTGAAGGAAGAATGGAGCCAGTTTCGTAAGCAGGATATTGTTGCACATGTAGGACTGAGCTTGTTTGGATTAACAGCGGAGAAATGTAATGCAGCGATAAAAGTAATAAGCTGTAAAAAATCAATTATAGAGAGTGAACGTAACTATTTTTATAAAGCTTATGGGAATAAAAAACATCCATCCCAATCTTTTGAAAACAGTAGATATATTCCTGGAACACAGTTTTCAGTATTGATTCCGATGAAGAGATGGTCTCAGTTTAATACAGAGAGTTTAGGGCAGTTAGTGCTACAGGATCACATAACAGAGGATTATAACAGTTTTGCCAAGTATTTGGATTACAAGAAGGTTATAATTCCGTTAGAAAGACAGGTAAGCGCTGGAGAGGAAAATGATGTAGCAACAACCACACAATATAGAGGCAATATAGGAATTCGTAAAAATAAAAATAATACCATCGTATTATGGTATCAGTTTTGGATGGCGCGTTTAGGAGATAATTGCAAGTCTCTTAAAGATAATTGTATTATATTTAATCATGATTTTGAAAAAATAAGTGATGATCCATATTTTAAAAATTCTGATTACATAGAAGCTTGCTTAAAGGGATTGCTTATGGCTTTAAATGTTATAGATACACATAAGAAAGATTTATGTGTAGCTTTAACAAATTTGCCACATGGATTTATTAAATCTTTTTGTAATATTGCGGCTTTAATTTGCGTGCGAGAGTTTCCTGATACGGTACAATTATATTTGAGTGAAAAAACGAAGTCGGAGCAATTATCCCCGAATGATATAATTTTAATAGGTGGAAACTATGCACAGGTAATGAAGCATGCATATATTTTATCTATTGAGCATGGAACAAATGGGTGCTCATATGCTGATTATAAAAGGACTTTAGAGATTTATAAAAAAATAGAATTAAATTTCAATCAAATAGGTGAAGACCAAAGTAAAGAAGTGATCATTTGTCCATTCGATGTAATATTACGAGCGAGTAGTAATGATGAGACAGTATTTGAAAGAAACATACGTCGTATGGCAGAAAATCCATTGGATGGTGGAACGGCAGGATACAAATTAAATGACACCCATATGAGATTAGGCAGTAAAGTGCATATAGAGGCATTTTATGAGATGTCTTTTTTGTTTTATAGAACGTCTATTGCAAATAGAATAGCATTCCTGATTTTACGAGATTTGATTGGTAATGCTGATTTGGATGTTAAAAATGATCCAATTATTTTCTATGGATATGCATCTTATTCAAAAGCGATATTAACATCTTTAACGGAGATATTGCGTTTATATAGAGACAGTGAAAAGGGGAAAAAGGTGGCTTTTGCATCATATCAGCATAATTTACAATCTGATTCTAATGAAATACAGATGTATTTTGGATTGGAATCGGATGATATGGGAAAAGTAGATGAAAAAAATATTTTAGAATTGAATGAACCGGTGAAAATTGTTCAGATAGTTCCAATAAGTTCCACATTAACAACGTTTAGCAAAATGCGTGACGAGTTTTTATGTCATATCCCCCAAAAAGATATGGTTCCTATTTGTGGAAATTATACAGTGTTTTGGGTAGTCGATCAGTCAAGTGAAGATCCGGCGGTTAAACCATCTTCTATAGAGAACGATTATTGGGAAAAGGTAGAGAAAAAAAATATACAAACAAATTTTATGATTTTGAATTCAGGCGGCTGTAAGACTGTAAGATACTTTATGTGTTCAGCTGTTGCATGGCATGATCCATTAACATGTCCCCTTTGTTTCCCTAAAAATGTTGTAGATGAGGTACCGTTGGTTGAGACAGATCCTACATCTACAGTTCCGGCACAACAGATACGATTTAAACCCAATAAAATTGCGGCCTGTATAAAGGAAGAAAAGGAAGAGAATATTTTAAGGCTTCAGGGATTAAAAGATTGCGTTTTACTTGGACATATTGTAAGAAGACAGAATCATTATCAATATTACATTGATACTCAGAGATATTTTTATAATATGAAAAACGATGTTATGAGATGGTTATATGACTTACGTCGTAAGGATACAATTTATAAAAATGGATTACCGACGTTACATATTATTTTTTCCCCAGAACATAATACCAATGTTGGATTTGCACAATATGTAAACACATATTATTTTGGAGGTATGGCTGAGATTGTTTCTATCAATGTAGATAAAGAATATCGGTCCAATTTTGTTTGTGAACACACAGCATTAAAGAAGATGATAGAGTATTTACATAAATATGATGCCGGACAGGATGATTTGCCGGTTAGCTTTTATTTTGTTGATGATACGATTATTACGGGAGAAACAATACAGAAAGCGAATAGCTTTTTGCATTCTTTACTTCCACAAGATGTTAGAGAAATGTATCATGCAAATTTGTTTAGTAAGATCTTTTTGCTGATTGATAGATTGTCAAATGATACGAAAAGTATGTATGTCGAAAATATGAAGAATAATTTTCATTCATTTGTACATGTAGATGTATCTAATATAAGAACACAAGGAGATTCCTGTGTTGGATGCAAGTTGGAAAAGTCAACAAAACGAATGTTTAAACGAAGTGCAACGAGAAAACAAAGTGCGCATTGGGCAGAGAAAATAATGGCTTATCAGAGGGTTTCATTTGATAATCTGGCTGAACTGAAGAAGATTGAAAGAAAACATTCATTTAATAGGATGATGATTTCTCATGCATTGCAAAATATTATAATTAAAAATGATCTATCGTATTATATGGGCGAGGCATATGATGTTGTGTTGGATATGATGGAATGGCTTCTGAGTAAAGGGAAGAGCGGGAAGATATATGGATATCAGAAGCTTCTTCATGATATAGATTCGTTTGATATAATTAAAAATTTATTTAAGACCCTATGTAGACCATTTATTTCGTTCGATTATAAAATTAAGGGACAAGTTCTTACCCTCTATATAATCATAACTGAAAAATTGTTGGGAGTATCAGATGAAAAAATTAAGACAAATCTAAAAACATACTTACCTCAAAAAAGTTTTCTGAATAAGGATCGTATGGATAGAACGATGGGCTTAGCGCAGTTGCTTGATAATCAATTAGCTCAAATGGATGAAAATTTGGAATTTTTAAGCAAGTATATGTTTGAAGGTTTGACAGAATTAGGTAGTACATATCTAATTAGAAAACAAACTATTGAAAAAATATATATATTTATTAACAAAGTATTTAGTAAATGTTCGAAGGATAAAATTAATGAATTTTGGGAGGATTATGCATTTAATATTCATTGGATTTTATCAAATACAAAAGACGAGACCAAAGAACTGTGGATGGAATATTTATATACAATGGGACAAGAATATGATGCTGAAAAGGATGAGCAGTTGAAAAAAAGATTGGTGCCTAATAAGGAATATCCACAGTTATATTCAGAAATTGTAAATGCATCATATAATAGTGAGGTAAATAACCGCTTTAAACAATTCATTTTGGAAATTTTCCTACAAAATACTGGTTTGTATTTTGATGGAATGGAAAAAATCAGTGAACAATCTAATTTGAATGAGCCGGATACAAATGACGATTATTTCATGAATTCCTGGTATAAAATGAGAGAAATGCGTCAGATAGTATTGGGAAACACTAACGAAGAAGATGATTTAATCTCTGAGGAAAAACAGTTATTTACGCATATAAAGAGCAGACAAGATCCGGAAAATAATAGAGAAAAAGTTATCGAATGGTATGGAACATTATTAGAATTGATGGTAAAAATAGCCAAAGAAAAGTATGGAATTCAAGACCATGACATTGATATTGTTCTTATGACTGAAAATAATTATTTTGAAGAGGAAGAGGATGTAATTGATCGGCTAGATATAATTAATGAACGCTTAGGAAATTTGTATGAGGAAAAATCCGTTACTCGATATAGAGCAAAAAATCGATTAAAAAAGGAAATAGAATCATCAGAGTCTCTTCTGGACAGAAATGGGTATATTTTGAACGACAATGATAAAGAAGATACCAGCTATTTTATTTTGTTTTTTGATAATCCTTCAGCGTTTTCAAAACCAGGCAATGAAGTTAATTTAAGGAGTATAGCTAGAGTCTTTTTGTACATGAATGTTAGAAAAGAAAAGGCGTGTGCAATTGGACTCAGATATATTATGAGAGATATTCTTGTATATCGTAATCGATTGTTACGAATTATGCAACAGGATTTCTTTGGAGATACCTTTATTAATTATGCACGTACAAATGAAGAGAGAAATATTCTTTCTCATGAAAAGGCTGCAAGTCATAGTGCGTCTACGGATGATGAAATATCAGTAGAAATATTTGTTCGAAAAGATTTGGAAAAGAGGAATGTATATAAATATCTAAATAATAAACAGAAAGCATATTGGTTGTTGATTCGTAACTATACCAATAATCAGATTGCGAAATTATTTAATAGAACATTCATGGATAATTGTAATGGGGAAATACCGCCGTTATACTTACCTGAGACATCAAAAAATGGAGAACAGCTATTTGGACAATCTTTGATTTTTTTTCGTGATTTAAAACTAGAAGGATCAGAGATAGATGGACGTTTTGAATGGATTCAAAAAATTGTTAAAATTGATATATCGTTAGAAAAGGATGCAGAGTTTGTCGTAAATGCACAAGAAAATGCTTATAATTTAGAATATTTCAGGTGTATCTTAGTGGATATATTGATTTCAGCGATTAAATATCAATCATGGTATAATGAAGATTTTCTGCTGCGTATAGATCAATTTATGAATGAGGAAGATGATTGTAAAGTAAAAATATATCGTTTAGAGATTGATGATGCAGATGTGGATTATTTAATTATTGAAAATCCTGTAAATAAGTTAGCACATGGATTGATTGATTGGGAGCGGCGTAATGAATTAATTCAAATGCGATTGGAGGATCCGTTAGATTTTGCGGATGGGCATATGTCTTTGCTTACAATTAAACGCTATGTTGAAAGATTAGAGGCAATAAAACCGGAAATCAAATGTTTTTTTAGGTATGAATTATTAAAAGACGACCATGGTGAGGAAGTTTTAGTTTTTAAAACAGGACTGCCAGTATTACGAAAGAGAGGATAAACAATAATGTGTAAAGCAATTTATTGGATTGACGATTCAACACAGGGAATTATGGATATTGTACATAGTGTATTTCCATATTTATGGGATCTAGAGGGTAAAAGGGAGGAAATTGAAACACATGTTCGGATTATTGGAAATGGTGAACAAGTTACCACGGGGACTAGTCTATGGAGCAAAGAAGATGAGAGAAAGTCTAGCCAAGCCATTATGAGGATGTTAGAACGCTTATGCAAAAATAGGGATCGTATGAATCAACAAAAATTATATGCCAAAAAGAAAGATTTAATTGAGAATAAATTTAAAATTGTATATAAGTCAGATGATAATGATATAAGCGAATACAGGAAATTGTGCTTAGCATGGCAAGATAATAATCAAATAACTTCTGAAGCGCATGATAGCGTAAAAAAATTATTTAAGAGAATGGAAATAAAAAAAGGTGCTTGTGTTGGATTGGATTTGGCATTATTAAAGGGAGATATTGATAAAGTTAGGAAAAGAGAACAACCGATATTGTCTATGGAATTGTATCGATTAATAAAAGAGGACCATGAGTGCTTTTTGTATTCTAAGTATGTTTATGATAAATCCTTTGTTGAAAAATGGAAAGACGTATATTTAAGGATTTATAATGAAACTGAAATTCCTACTATTCATCGAAGAAGTGAGTTATATGCTAAAAATTTATTGAGAGATAAGATTGATGAGTTAGTAGATATGGTAAATGAATCATATAAAAAAAAGGAGGAGGAGAATGTTACAGAAATGGATTGATCGAATGAATTTTATAAAGGAAGCAGCAATAGAACAAGGCGTAGATTTGGCTCAAAACAGGTTTTGCCATTACACTTCACTTCCTGTATTATTCAACATTTTGGAAAATGATGAGTGCTGGATTTCTAATGTTAGATTTTCCAACGACTCGTCAGAAGAGTTGCTGCTGGGAGATATGAGAAGTGTAAGAGATGATTATATAATGTGTTATTGTGATAGTGACGATCAGTTAAGCCAATGGAGAGGATATTGTCATAATGGGGGTGCTTCTATTGAATTTTATTTTTATGAACCTTTGAATTATAGTATTTTATGGGCAAATTATGATGATCCTACGCATTTTGAATTATATGAAAATTGTCCTTTTCCAGTTATTTATTTTCCCTGTAATGCTACAGAATCGGATGCAAATGATTTTAAATATTTTGTAAGTCAGTTTGACCAAATAGAATTAGAGGATATTTGGCCATACATAAAAAATGAGGTATTTGAAGAAGAGAGAGAACTGCGTATGGTTTTTTCTAATATTGATGGATGTTTGGATAAGTGTGTGCGGTTTAGAACTTTGAATAATGGTGTGAAAGTCCCATATATGGTAATAAAATGTGGAGATATAGGTAAAATGATGGGGAAATGTCAGATGGATATGAATGAAATAACGGAAGAGTACTTAACAAATTTATATAATAACAACATACCATTGTGGATTGATGAAGGTTCCAATCAAAGAGAAATTTATAAAAAAGTAAGAAAAAAAGTAGATGATTTCTTGGCTGGAAAGGATGGGAACATACCTATATTTTGTAGAGGACATTTTCCAATTATGCAGATAAGAGTGGCTCCCTCATATGATCAGAACCGGATTGTAGAGCAGATTAAGCGTTTTTGTCGAGGTAAATACTGGTTACAAGATGTGGAAGTTCTTGCTTCTGAAATACCGTTTGTTCAATCTTTAACATAGAAATATACAGATAATAAGAGGAGATTTAGTACAAGAGTATTTATACATACAGTAAAAAATGAGGGTAATCTGAGGGGTTGTTGCTGAATATTAAAATAGTTCTGGTTGCGCGCTACTACAGTTGCAGACAGGATATTAATGGATACGATTGTTATTCTCTTGTTTCTTGTTGATATGAATTAACGCCTATTGAGGAATGGATAGTGTTTCAATCATATGCGGATTTTTTAGAGTCATTGAATGGAAAAGAGATGTAAACTATAAAAAAATATTAATGACATTTCTTGACTTGCAATAATTATATATATATGTACAATATAAATAGTAGTTATCACAAAGATTCAAATAAGTCGTAATATAAAATTATTGAGAAATAACAAGCTAACGGAAAGAGAGAAAAAATTATGAAGGGAATTATTTTAGCCGGAGGTTCCGGTACACGTTTATATCCATTGACCAGAGTAACATCGAAGCAGTTGCTCCCGATCTATGACAAGCCGATGATCTATTATCCGATGTCTGTACTTATGAATGCAGGCATCCGGGATATTCTGATTATTTCAACGCCGGCAGATACACCACGTTTTGAGGAACTGCTGGGAGATGGACACCAGTTTGGTGTGAATCTGACTTATGCAGTGCAGCCATCACCAGATGGACTGGCGCAGGCGTTTATCATTGGTGCGGATTTCATTGGTGATGATTCTGTGGCAATGGTATTGGGCGATAATATTTTTGCTGGACATGGTTTGAAGAAGCGCCTGAAAGCGGCTGTGGAGAATGCAGAGAGTGGAAAGGGTGCTACTGTATTTGGTTATTATGTAGATGATCCGGAGCGTTTTGGTATTGTAGAGTTTGATCGGGATGGAAAGGCAATCTCGATTGAAGAGAAGCCTGCACAGCCGAAGAGCAATTACTGTGTAACTGGTCTTTATTTCTATGATAATCATGTTGTAGAGTATGCGAAGAATCTGAAACCGTCTGCACGTGGAGAGCTGGAGATTACTGATTTGAACCGGATTTATCTGGAGAAGGGAAATCTGAATGTAGAATTGCTTGGACAGGGCTTTACATGGCTGGATACAGGTACACATGAGAGCCTGGTTGATGCAACGAACTTCGTAAAGACGATGGAGACGCATCAGCATCGTAAGATCGCGTGTCTGGAAGAGATCGCATATCTGAATGGTTGGATTAGCAAGGAAGAGGTACTGGAAGTGTACGAGCTTCTGAAGAAGAATCAGTATGGACAGTACTTGAAAGATGTTTTGGATGGAAAATATCTGGATGCGTTGAGATAAATATGAGTATTGAAAACGGGGTGTAGCGCATAAGTAAAGGAGAGGGTTGCATGAAAAGAGGAAAGAAACTATTTACGTATTTGCTTGTGCTCGTGATGCTGCTGGCAAATACTGTAACAGGAGTTGCCGCGGAGCTGGACGAGCCGTTGCAGGAGGCAACGCAGATTGTTCATGAGGATGGAAGCGGACTGCTGTCGGAGGGTGGTTTGCTGGAAGCAAGCGACGCGGTTGCGGACAGCAGTTATGACCATTCACATGATACAGCGATTGTGGCTGCGATGGAGAAGCTGCAGGATACCATAGATGTGACAGGCTATGGACTGACAAGAACCAATGTGGGAGATGTTATACACGGTATTTTGAACATGAATCCACAGTTGTTTTATGTATCGGGTGGATTTCGTTATTATCTGGATAACCAAAGTAATGTTACAAAATTGATCATTACATATAATTATACGAAGGCACAGATTACTTCTATGAAAGCGGAGATTGATGCAGAAGTTGCGAAGATGGAAGCTGCGATTGATACAACCGGGTTGAGTGATGTGGAGATTGCGCTTGCATATCATGATTACCTTGTGACAGATGTAACGTATGATTATGAGAATTATTTATCAAATTCTTTGTCGAGCGATGATTATAATATCTATGGCACACTTGTTAAGAAGAAGGCGGTTTGTCAGGGATATGCACTGACGTTCATGTATCTGATGAAACGCCAGAATATTGTCTGCGGTTATGTTTCAAGTGAGGCTGCAAATCATGCGTGGAATGCCGTATATCTGAACAATCAGTGGTATCACATGGATGCCACATGGGATGATCCGACATGGGACAATCTCGGAAGGGTGAAGCATACGTATTTTATGATTTCGGATGCAACCTTGTTGTCTTTGGATAGCGATCGGACGGATTATGTAACGAGTGTTCCGTATGGCTATACCTATACCAAAGCAACTGACAGCCGCTATGAGAGTGGATTCTGGAGTGGTGTGCAGACATATATGTATCCATACAATGGAAACTGGTATTATCTGGATGGCGCATATGTGGCAGCTGATCGTAGCGCGAAATATCAGATTTCTAAGTATAATTATGCAAGCCAGACAACTACCTGTTTATATGGACCGGCATACGCGAAATGGACAACTGCAGACAATGGCGTGTGGACGGCTTATTTCGGACGTATGGCAGCACGAAATGGTGTGATTTATTTCTCAACACCGACAACGATTGAACAGTATAGCATCTCAACTGGAACGACGAAAACGATATTCACATTGCCATCAGGCACTGCAAAGGGAACCTATATATATGGACTTGGATTTATAGATGGAGATTTATGTTATGTTACTGCGGATACTGCGAATTATAAGGGGCAGGAAACTTATAATAAAGTAAGCCTTTGCACTTCTCATGTATATGGAGCGGTGCAGACAATCAATCCAACGTATGAGCAGGCGGGAAAGAAATATCATGTTTGTAAAACATGTGGATATAGTGAAGACATAGAAAATCTCCCGAAACTGGTTAAGGTGTCGACAATTACGATTGTAGGTGGCAAGAAAACCATGACGGTGGGAGAGTCATATACGGTTGAGGATTTGCGAGTGGTACCGGATAACGCTGCCAACAAGGCGGTAGCCTGGACTTCATCCAATCCAAGTGTTGCATCCGTAGATGAGAACGGAACCGTGACAGCAAAGGCGGCAGGTACAGCGACAATCACAGCAACGGCAAAGGATGGGCAGGGAGCCAAGGATTCTTTTGTTATGACAGTGAAGAAGGCCGATTCTTCAGAAACACCGGATCCGGATCCAAATCCGAATCCAGATCCGAATCCAGATCCGACACCAAACCCAGATCCAACGCCAACGCCGAACCCAACACCAACACCAGATCCAACACCAGATCCAACACCAAGTCAGCCGGTTACACCAGCTGTAACCGTGCGGTATACAACCCATGTGCAGACGTTTGGCTGGCAGGGAAATGAGAATGATGCAAAGACATGGTTTACAAATGGTGCGATGGCAGGAACGAGCGGAAAAGCGAAGCGCCTGGAAGGTATCAAGATTCGTGTGACGGGCAATGATAATCTGGGAATCCAGTATACAACACATTGTCAGAGCTATGGCTGGCTGCCGTGGTCTGCCAATGGCGAGATGAATGGAACAGAGGGCGAGGCAAAACGTCTCGAAGCAATCAAGATTCAGCTGACAGGTTCGGATGCAGGCAAATACGATGTATATTATCGCGTGCATGCGCAAAGCTACGGTTGGCTCGGCTGGGTGAAGAATGGCGCACCATCAGGAACAGCCGGTTATGCAAAACGTCTGGAGGGAATCCAGATTGTGGTTGTAAAGAAAGGTGCTTCCTTCAATACGAGAATGGGAAATATCAATTCCGCATATGCGCTTGGCTATTATGCGAAGGCGGGTACGTCTCCGGTTGTAAATGCAAAGAATACATCCAATGCCGATCCGCAGATTGCAGGTGAAGCACAGACAAACGTGACCTACCGTACCCATGTGCAGAGCTACGGCTGGCAGGCATGGAAGTACAATGGTCAGATGAGTGGTACAAGTGGTCAGGCAAAGCGGCTGGAGGGTATCAATATCCGTCTTTCTAACCAGCAGTACAGCGGAGACATCGTGTATACAACACATGTACAGAGCTATGGCTGGCAAGGAAATGAGAATAATCAGTCAACGTGGCGGAAGAATGGCGTGATGAGTGGTACGAGTGGCGAGGCAAAACGTCTCGAAGCAATCCGGATCAATTTGACCGGTGAGATGGCAAAGCATTATGACATTTACTATCGTGTGCATGCACAGTCATTTGGCTGGCTTGATTGGGCGAAGAATGGTGCACCATCCGGTACAGCCGGTTATGCAAAGCGTCTGGAAGGCATTCAGATCATTTTAGTTCCAAAGGGACAGCCGGCGCCGGCGAAAAATTACGGTGGCATTACTTCGGTTCGCGCATCGTATATTGCAAAATAAACATACATAAGATCCCCTCAGCATACATTTTGCTGAGGGGATTTTTTGCGTTGGAGGAGCGATGGATAGCCTGTATGGTTCGGCGTGTGGCGCCTATATATATGATGAGGATGTGCTTGATTTCCTTGTGAAATACGACAACAATCTGGCGGGGGAGATGCAGATCCTACAGCCGGACTGCAGAACGATCATTAACAGTCAGTTCCTTGTGGCGTATCGTAGTGTCTATGATGCGGCTGGAGCAGCACTCTCGGCAGATACACTGTTTCGGTTAGGTTATGACCGGATACCGAAATGCTTTGGACTGATGGATACCTCGGCATTGCAGGGGATTGGTATTGGGGCAGTCCAGACGGTGCCGGGGTTGTCGCTTTCGGGAAAAGATGTGCTGGTCGGGTTTATTGATACAGGTATCGACTTTGCGAATCCACTGTTCCGCAGAGCCGACGGTACATGCCGGGTGACGGCAATCTGGGATCAGACACAGACGGCATATGAAGCGGGTGAACCCAATATGTCTGTACAGAGCGGGGAGATCGATACGCGTCCCATCTTTGGATATGGCAGGGAGTATCCGCAGGAGTTGTTGAATCTGGCGATACAGACGGAACAGCCGTATCAGATTGTACCAAGCCGGGATATGGACGGGCACGGTACGTTTCTGGCATCGGTGGCTGCCGGGAACACCTATCTGGATGGGGATGATATATTTTCCGGTGTGGCACCGAAGTCGGATATTATCATGGTGAAATTAAAGCAGGCAAAGCAGCGTCTGCGAGATTTCTTCCTGATTCCCGATGGCGTTCCATGTTATTCGGAGGCAGACATCATACTTGGCGTGAAATACCTGATTAACAAGGCGATGGAGCTGGGGAAACCGCTTGTAATCTGTCTGGGACTGGGGACGAATCAGGGTGATCACAATGGGAATCTGAATCTGGAGCTTTATCTGGATACGGTTGTGACACTGCCGGGAATCTGCGTGGTCGGAAGTGCTGGAAATGAGCTTGGTACAGGCGGGCATTTTGCAAGCCTGTCTACGATCAATCTGGGCAATCAGAACGGGATCTCACAGCCGCGGACACGGACGGTAAGAAATGAGATGGAGATCTATGTGGAAGATGAGAATCCGGGTTTTTGCACGGAGATCTGGGGGCGTGCGCCAAGTCTGTACCAGATAGCGGTATATTCCCCGACCGGGCAGCGGTTTGATCAGCTTTTTCCGAACCGTGACAGTTCTGGAATGATTACATATTTGTATGAGGGAACGACGTTGTATGCGGAAAGTGTAGTGGTCGAGAACAATTCGGGTGATCCGTTTATCCTGCTGCGGTTTGAGAAGCCTGCGACCGGTATCTGGCGGATTGAAGTGACAGAGAATTACAGCAGCTTTCCGGCAGGGTATGATGCATGGCTGCCAATCCGACAATTTTTGGGCGATAATACGCGGTTTTCACGACCAGATCCGGAAGTGATTCTTTGTGCGCCAGCGAATGCGCGTGGGACGATAACTGTAGCTGGGTACAATCATCTAGATAATTCGTTGTATGTGGAATCCAGCCGTGGATATACCAGAAAAGGACGGATTCAGCCGGATTTTGCGGCGCCAGCCGTGCGTGTGGCGGGGCTGCTTGCGGGAGGCAGTGGGACGCGACCGCTGTTCGTGCACCGGAGCGGTACGAGTGTCGGGGCTGCATTGACCGCCGGGGCGGCGGCACTTTTCCTCGAATGGGGCATCGTGCGTGGCAATTATTATGGGATGAATACCGAAGTGATCCGGCAGATTTTGATTCGCGGTGCGCGGACAGTTGTCGATATTGCATATCCAAACCCTGCGTGGGGATGGGGTGTGCTGGATATATCACGTGCTTTTGAGGCCCTGCGCGGCTAAGCAGACCGGATAACAGGATAGTTGGATGGATATCATGCTGATACTGGACAAATAGAGAAAAAAAGGGTATCATAAGAGAAATATGTCGTACGATTCAAATTTGAAAACAGGAGTTGTATAGATTATGATATGTAAACATTGTAAAGCGGAAAATGAAGATGGTGCATTGTTTTGCAGCAACTGTGGAAAACCGTTAGAAGATGAAGAATATGACCGCGAGAAAATGCGGGGGAATACGAAGCTGTATATCGGAATATCTATCGCGCTTATGATATTTCTGGCAAGTGGTCTGGTGTTTGGATTCTTCTATTTCAGTAACAAAGTACAGAAAGCCAACGATGAGCGAAATACAATTGCCTCAGAAAGCGATGTGGCAGCCAATTATTTCCGGTCACAGATCCGGGAGCAGGAGGATGCAATCACAGAGCTGCAGTCCCAGATTGATCTTCTGAAAGCATCAATCACAGATTATCAGAATAAGGAAGAAGACTATAAGAAGCAGATTACCGCGCTTGAGGATAAGGAAGAGGCGATGGATGGTCTGGCAAGCTTCACGGATGCGGTGCCATCCCAAGGCTATGAGGATATGTTTGTCAGTGATACATTCCTGAAGTTCATGACAAATGAGGCTGATACATCAGAGGAAGGCGCAGAGACAACTGAGGCACAGACGACGCAGGAAGCTGTGTTACGTGTATGTATCTCCGGTGATATTGAGGTAAGCGTAGAGTCCTCGGATGAGGATGTTGCGAGCTTCACATGGGATACTTCCCCAGTCGGACCTTCGGTAGCGAGATTACGTGTGATCCCGGGCAAGAAGGGAACGGCAATCTTGACATTCACAAACAACTTAAATGACGAGCAGATTAAGGTTTACGTCTACGTACAGTAACAAACATCCATATAGGAATTATAGAATAAATAAGAAAAGCACAGTTCAACTTTGAACTGTGCTTTTCTTATTTGTTCGATTCTTGCTTGCCAATTATACTGTTGGAGCCTTGTAGTTGTCGGAGATTGTTCCGAACTCTTTGTACTCCTGAATTCTTGACTGAATACGCTCAGACTGATCCAACAGGCTGCTGATAGAAGCGTTGTGGTTCAGGTGATCAATCAGAGTTGCGATATACTTGCTCAAGTCAGCAGACTCATACCAGTCATGGTTGAAGAGCTCTGGATCCTGATAAGTCAGGTTTGTTGTGATAACTTTCTCGATGGTACCCTCTGCCTTTGCCTGGTCGAAGATATCCAGACCAGCAGTAAACAGACCGAACGTTGCAAGACAGTACACACGTCTTGCCTTACGAGCCTTTAACTGACGGGCAACATCCAACATACTCTCACCGGAAGCAATCATATCGTCGATGATGATAACATCCTTGCCCTCGACACTGTCACCAAGGAACTCATGTGCAACGATTGGGTTCTTGCCATTTACGATCGTTGTGTAATCACGTCTCTTATAGAACATACCAACATCAACACCCAAGTGGTTTGCGAAGTAGATCGCACGGTTCATGGCACCTTCATCCGGGCTGATTACCATCATGTGATCGCTGTCCAAAGTCAGATCCGGTGTTGTGCGGAGCAGTGTCTTGATGAACTGATAGGTTGGCATGATATTTTCAAAACCGCTGTAAGGAATCGCGTTCTGGACACGAGGATCGTGAGCATCAAATGTAATGATATTGTCAACGCCAAGTCCGACTAACTCCTGCAATGCGATTGCACAGTCCAGAGACTCACGGCTGCTGCGCTTATGCTGACGGCTCTCGTACATGAAAGGCATGATAACGGTGATACGGTTTGCCTTGCCTGCCATGGCAGCGATAACACGCTTCATATCGGAATAGTGATCGTCTGGGGACATCATATTTGTCTTACCACAGATCTTGTACTCGATGCTATGGTTTACAACATCAACCATGATGTAAACATCAGTACCACGTACGGAATCCTGTAATGTACCCTTTGCTTCACCGGAACCAAAACGTGGACAAGAGGATTTCAGGATATAGGAATCTCTCTCATAGCCTGCAAATGTGATGTTGTCCTTGTGCTCGTTGTGACGTTCTGCTCTCCAGCGTGCAAGGTAGCTATCCACTTTTTCACCGAGGGCTTTGCAGCTCTCCAAAGGGATGATTCCGAGCTTTCCAACTGGAACTGTAATAAGATGACTTGAATCTGGCATGATTTTTTCCTCCATTGTGTGATTACAGCTTAGAACCCTGTATCATTTCTTTTTTTCTTTTTTGATACCTTATGTTTTCACCGTACAGTTGAAGTACAGTGTAACGTTCAATGATGCGGGACATGATACGTTCGGAATACCGCTCCTGTAATTCCTTCATGGAAAGATTGGTCGAGATGACCGTCGATTTTCCGGTAAGTCCCCTCTGGTTGATAACTTCAAAAAGCTTGGAGCAGACAAAGGCATTGGTTGTCTCTGTGCCCAGATCATCGATTACCAACAATTCGCTATTATAAATATATTTGTATAATTCTTCAAGTTCTAATTTTTTATTCATCAGATATTGTCCGAAAACCTGTTCAAACAGATCGTTTGCGGACAGATAGAGAACGGTGTGCCCTTCGTCCAGTAACGCTTTCGCGATACAGTTCGTGAGAAAAGTCTTTCCGAGACCGGTTTCTCCATATAATAACAGGTTTCCGCGTTCGGTATCCTGTGTCGCAAATGTATTCACGAAACGGTGGACAAGATGCAGCACATTTTTGGCATTGTCATATGGACTGACAGACCAGTTCCGGTTCTCCGGAATCGTGTGACTGTAATAATCCAGATCAAATGTATCGAAGTTCTCGGAATCCAGAACCTGTGTCATGTTGGACTGGCGATATAAGGCATCCACAATCCGGCGTTCAAAGCATGCGCAGACCTTGCCGTCCACATAGGCGAGATCCTTGCAGACCGGACAATCATAGATTGGTTCCAGATATGTAGCAGGGTAGCCGTGTGTCAGGAGCAGTTCCTGTATCCGCGCAGAATTGCTGCGGTTCTGATTGGAGATCTCCTGTGTGTCAGCTGCCTGTCCGAGTGCTTTTTTCTTCGCGAGCGCGATATAGGAAAGCTTGTTTTCGGATTGCAACTGTTTGATCTCTGGAATCTTCGCATAGATTTCTTCCTGCCGTTCCTGCAGGCGCCGTTTGTTGCGCAGGCGAACCTGTTCGTAATCATGCAGGATATTTTCTTTTTTCAGCAACTCAAAATTCATTGACCGTTTACCTCTTTGTGGAACAGCTGCTCCATCTCATCAAGCTCGGAGCTCATGCTGCTCTGTGTAAAGTTTGTAAATGCATTTCCGCTTTTCTTCGTGGTAGCAGAGGCTTTCTGGTTCTTGGCTGTCTCGGCGTGGGCGAGATCTTCCTGCTTGATGCCGGCAAAATCTGTCACCCCTGCGTTATGCCATGCGGTCAGAATCCCATTTACATATTTGATCGTAGGATTCTGTGTATGTAAAACTGCACGCTTGCAGGCTTCCTCTACGATATCCTCACCGAAGCCGTAGTCCTTTGTCCATGTCTTAAAGAATTCCTGCTCGATCGTTGTCGGTGCCCCGCGCTTAATGCCAAGCGTCTTGTAGAAGACACGGCAGACACCGCTCATAAGGGCGTATTGTTCCTTGGCCTGTGCCTTTGTCTGAATGCCGTCCTGATACCAGCCGATGGCGGTTGCTTCTAAGTAACGGCAGTTTTTCTTCTTCATTGTGGTACAATATTCGATCAGATACTCGAATAAGTCGACACTGAATCCAAGCGTATCATATATGTACATCAATGACTGCGTATCCGACTGTGAAATCGGCTTCTCAAATAAAGTCTCTACTTGATATAATATATCTTCCCAGTCCTGATCACGCAAGAGTTTATCGATATCTTTCTGTGTAAATTTCGGCTTTTGTGGTGCGGAAAGTTCCATCGCAGGTGTTGTGATCGGTACAATCTTGTTGGAAGCCTTCTCTGAGCGCTCCGCTGTGTCTGCTTTTTCCACATGTGCAGATGTATCATCGGAACGAAGCAGGGAAAATGCATCCGATTCTGTGGATAACTCCATTTCCGGTGCCTTCAGTGGCAGAACCACAATCCCGGTTGGCTGTCCCTTTCCGTCAAAGGTCAGACGCAGTGCATCCTTTGTCACCCAATACTTGATGGCACGGCAGATATCTTTTTCTGTGAGATTAAAATGATCCGCAATCTCGGCAACCGAGATCTGCTGTTTGCTGTTCAGCAACCGGATCAGATACAGATACACCTTTACAAACTCCCCGTTTGCATCTGTCATATAATAGTCGATAAAAAAGTTCGAGATGGAAGAATAAGTCTCGCTATTTTCAGTTGAAATCGTAATTGTCTTCATAGTTTTTTGAACCTTCCCTTCATCGCTTCGCTTAGAAGCATTTCAAATTATAGCATGAAGAAAATTAAATTCAAGCGAACATCTTTTCGGTCGGAGCGTTTACGAAAATTGTGGAAAATGTGGATAATGTGGACAATCAGTTACCATAAAAAATAAGGGTGTGGAATCAAGCCGTTTGCAGACGATTTATGTTACAATTATGTTAACTAAAAATGAAAAGACCTGTTTGGTAATTTTCCCCAAACAGGTCTGTGGATAATGTGGATAACTATTTTTTTAACAGTGTATTTCCGATAGAATCAACATTTCCGGCGCCCATAGTTATCAACAGGTCATTTTTTTTGCAATTTTTTTTCACATACTCGGTGATGCTGTCGAAGTCGCCAAGGTAGATGGCATGACCACCGTTGGCGTTGATCTTGTCACAGACATCCTTCGAGGAAACAAGTCCGGTATCCTGCTCTCTTGCGGCGTAAATATCTGCCAGAAGCACGTGATCGCAGGTTGCAAGTGCCTGTCCAAATTCGTCCAGAAGCGCCTTGGTACGGGAGTATGTATGAGGCTGGAAGATGCACCACAGTTCGTTGTGTGGTGTGTTCTTGGCAGCCGCCAAGGTTGCAGCAATCTCGGTTGGGTGATGTGCATAATCGTCGACAATTTTGACACCATTTTCTGTGACGCCCTTGTGCTCGAACCGTCGGTGGGCGCTGGAACAGCGCGCCAGACCAGCAATCGTGTATTTGCGGTCAATGCCGAGGAAATCTGCGACTGCGATAACAGACAGAGAATTCATGACATTGTGGATACCGGTTGCATGCAGTTTGATCTGATCCTGCTTCTCGCCTTTGACAACGAGTGTGTAGGTTGGGTGACCTTCTTCGTCGAAGGTAATATCAGTTGCACTGTAATCATTTCCGGCATTCATACCGAAGGTAATGATGTTGCAGTGCAGATCTTTTATCACATGTTCGTAATATTTCATATCGCCATTGACGACGAGCAGTCCGTCATCTGGCAGGATCTCTGCGAATGTCTTGAAGGAATCTGCGATCTCCTCAATGCCGCTGAAGAAATCAAGATGGTCCGCGTCCACATTCAGGATGATACTGATATATGGATGGAATGCGTGATAGCTGTTTGTGTATTCACAGGCCTCTGTAACGAAATAATCGGAGTGCCCCACGCGGATATTGCCGCCGATCGCATCCAACATACCACCGATGGAGATGGTTGGATCGGTCTGCGCCTCCAGCAATACATAGGAGAGCATGGAGGTTGTTGTTGTCTTGCCGTGCGTTCCGCTGACTGCAACGCCGTATTTGTAGTTCAGCATGATCTGACCGAGGAGCTGTGCCCGTGTCAGCATCGGAATATTTCTGCGTTTCACTTCTACAAATTCTGGATTGTCCGCATGAATGGCTGCGGTATATACGACAAGATCAATATCATCGGAGATATTTTCTGCTTTCTGTCCTATGAAAATGCGGGCGCCCAGATTCTTCAAAATCTCTGTGATCTCAGATTCCTTCATATCGGAACCGGATACGGTAAAGCTCTCCTGCAATAAAATCTCGGCAAGTCCGCTCATGCTGATACCGCCGATACCCATGAAATATACATGGATCGGTTTTTCAAAATCTACTTTATACATGGTAATAATCTGCCTTCCTTAATCTCTGTTTGTGATGTATTTGGATCGCATGCGGGGCATGCGAAGCCATATTTATTCCATATTATAGCACGATTGATTGACATTACAACAAATTTACGAAATTTATATGCAATGCCAATTGACTTCATGCGGCATTTATGACATTATATATTTTAGTAGTTTTTTATTAAAATTACGACCTATAAGAGAGGATTTATATTAGGAGGAACAGCATGAAAGTATGTGAAATGTGTGGAGCACAGAATGATGATGTCTTCACAAAATGCTCAGTTTGTGGCGCAGATCTGCCATCTATGAACAGCCAGGATGGCGATGATGAGAAGACCGTTCTGATCGATCCGGATCAGGCACCAGCACAGCCGTCAGGTCTGTCATTAAAGACAGATACAAGTACGTATGGACAGGCAGATGCAGGACAGACAAACCCACAGCCAGCAGCACCACAGTTTGGCGGCATGGGACAGCCACAGATGAATGGTATGGGACAGCCACAGATGAATGGTATGGGACAGCCACAGATGAACGGCATGGGACAGCCGGGCATGAACGGAATGCCACAGCAGGGTATGCCGGGACAGGCACCATATGGACAGCCAGGATTTGGTGGTCCGACACCAGCGCAGCCGGCAAAGCCAAAGAAAGGTCTGATCATTGGTATTATTGCAGCAGCCGTTGTTGTATTGGCAGTTGCATTTGTTCTGATCTTCAAGGGCGGATTCGGAGCAAAGGGAGGAGCATCTTCCCCAGAAGCAGTTGCACAGCAGTTTATCGAGGCGATGAATGATCAGGATGTAGATAAGATGGCAGCACTTTGTCCACCATTCCTTGATCCAGGACAGGAAGATATTGAGGATATGCTTGATTCTTATTCTGGATATGATGTAACTTTCAAGTATGAGGGCGTTGAGAGCAAAGAGATGTATGACAGCGATGATCTGGATGATCTTGAAGAGGATATCAGTGATTATGCAGACAAAACGATCAAGCTGCAGGACGCTTGTGATCTGGAGTTCTCTTTCAACGTAGCAGTGACAATGAGTGGCGAGACTTACGATCAGTCAAGCACATATCCAATCACATGTATCAAGTACAAGGGAAACTGGTATCTCTATGAGTAAGAAGACACAGACGATTCTGACAATCTGTGTAGATATAAGTATGCTGGCAGTCATTGTGACTGCCAGCTATTTGTTACTCACGGGGAAATTGCAGGGGAACTGGATTCATGTAGCGCAGATCGCAATTATCGCTGCGATTCCGACGCTCTTCTTTGTAAGTTTCTTGAATTTCGGTATGCAGAAATACGAGAAGATGCGCCCGGAGGATGCGTGGGAAGATGAGAACGATGAAACAGAAGAACAGGATGAAAATAAAAATGCACCGCAATCATAATAACTGCGGTGCATTTTTTATTGCTGATCGAATGTAATGCTGTCTGCCCATTGCAACATGGACTTTTCTAAAGAGTCGTACGAACGGTGCTTGCACACGAATTCACAGATCCAGTAATTGTTCCCTTCCTTCAGCATGCAGTGCAGATAGGTGTATTTGGCACCGGATACGGTCTGCGTGTTGCTGAAATAATAGTAGTTGTTCCGCTGTACCAGCTTATCAGTGGAAATGCCGTTCAGGCTGCAGATTTCCTTTGCGTAATCCTTCAGTCCTGCAATTTCGTAGCCCTGATATTCAAGGTCGGACGCATTTTCGGTTTTTACGGAAAATGATACATCGTCGCTGACGAAGTAGGCGTCAAAACCGGACATCTTACTTTCTTTGAAAGTATCGGTCAGGGTAATGGTCATCGTGCCAACGGTGAAGTTTTTGGGATTGCCGCTGCATCCACATAGGAGACAAGCGGTAAGCACGATCAGGCACAACCCTAAAGTTATTTTTTTTGATTTCGAACGCATAGTTAAACTCCTTTCCTAGTTGCCGTCGTCTTGCTGATGCTGTTTGGAGAGTCCTTCCTGTATAAATGCATCGATGTTACGTTCGGTTGATTTTAAAATGGCTGCCAGCCGTTCCTGTTCGGCGGCTTTTTCTTTTGCAGCTTCGATTTCGCGTTGCTTTTTTTCTTCATCCTCTGCAGCTTCCCGGTTGAGCCGGGCCATGATCTCGTTGGCACGGGCTAACACATCGTCGTCGACACCTGCCGGAATCTCTTCCGGATCTAATGCAGAATTGGTGCTGCTTATGTCTGGTTCTGCATTGACAGCCGGTGCGGATGCCGTTGGTTCGGCAGACATATGTGCTGCCTCCGAAACCAGATCGTCGATATTATGCTGGCTCTGCCGGTTCGTGTCAAGCACGGCATCTGCAAGCGCCTGAGCATCGAGCGTTTCTGGCTGCGATGGTTTCGTTGGTGCCGCATATTTGACGTCCGGCTCTTTTTCTTCTGGCCACTCGCCGCTATGGATGAGTTTATAGACCGGCTTATATACGATACACCACCATTTGTAGACGGTTCGTTTTGCCCGGAATAGAAAGTTATCGTACATGTAAGCCTCCTATATATTTTGTGTATAAATGTATAATGCTATCACTATAATAGCATGATTTTATCTGGAATAAAAGTTAAAAATTTGTTAGTTTTTTATGATAAAAATACTTTTGAAATATGGTTGTAAATCTTGACATAAGCGATTATACTAGGGGTGTATGTCAAAATGGGAGAAGATTTGGCAAATAAATATAAAACGAGGTAATAAGTGATGAGAAAGACAAAGATTGTTTGTACGCTGGGACCTGCAACGGATAACGAGGATGTACTGCGGAAGCTTATGCTTGCCGGAATGAATGTGGCAAGACTGAATTTTTCGCACGGTACACACGAAGAACAGAAGAAACGTATGGACATGGTCAAGAAGCTGCGTGCGGAGCTTGGACTTCCAATCGCAATTTTGCTCGACACAAAAGGACCTGAGATTCGTACCCGCGATTTTGAGGGTGGAAAGGCAGAGCTTAAGGCGGGTGATTTCTTCACACTGACAACGAGAGATCTTGTTGGTGACAGCACCATTACCTCTATCACATATAAGGATTTGTATAAGGATGTACAGATTGGTACTCATATTCTGATCGACGATGGTCTGATCGAGCTTCAGGTAACATCGATCAGTGGAGAGGATATTTTATGTACCGTTATTACCGGAGGCCCGGTTTCTAACCACAAGGGCATCAATGTGCCGGATGTGCATCTGAATATGCCGTACTTAAGCGAAGTAGATCAGAGCGATATCCTGTTTGGTATTGAGCAGGACGTAGATTTTATAGCGGCTTCTTTCGTTCGTTCAGCTAAGGACGTATTGGAAATCCGTGAGCTGTTAAATGCGAACGGTGGAAATAACATCAATATCATTTCCAAGATCGAGAATTCTGAAGGCGTTAACCACATCGACGATATCATTTATGTGTCCGATGGTATTATGGTAGCCCGTGGAGATATGGGTGTGGAGATTCCTTGCGAGGAAGTCCCAGTTATCCAGAAGATGATTATCAATAAGGTATATATGGCTGGTAAGCAGGTTATCACAGCGACACAGATGCTGGATTCCATGATCAAGAATCCGCGTCCGACACGTGCGGAGACAACGGATGTAGCCAATGCAATCTATGATGGTACAAGTGCGGTTATGCTGTCTGGCGAGAGTGCTGCCGGTAAATATCCGGTAGAGGCAGTTGAGATGATGGCAAAGATTGCAGAGCGTGCAGAGGCAGCCATTGATTATAAGAAGAATTTCTTCCACTATGAGCGTGCAGCAAACCAGAACGTGACAGATGCGGTCTGCCATGCAGCTTGTACAACAGCCATTGACTTAAATGCGGCAGCGGTTATCATCGTGACAAAGTCTGGTGTATCTGCAAGAAATATTTCGAAGTACAGACCAAGCTGCAACATCATTGCCGGTACGACAAGTGACAAGGCATATCGTCAGCTCAATATGTCATGGGGCGTAACTCCGGTACATCTCGAAGAGCAGAATGAGGTATTCACACTGTTTGATCATGCAGTGGCAGCAGGTAAGAAGCAGGGCTTGTTACAGCCGGGCGATAAGGTTGTTATCGGCGCAGGTGTACCACTTGGTATTTCCGGAAATACAAATATGTTGAAGGTTCAGGTCGTAGAGTAAGAGAGGGTTTATGAAAACACTGGTGATAATTCCAGCCTACAATGAGGCACCGAATATTGTGCATACGGTAGAAAGCTTAAAAGCAGCATGCCCGGACGTGGATTACGTAGTTGTAAATGATTGTTCTGGCGATGATACAGCAAAAATCTGTGAGGAGCATGGATATACATATCTGAATCTTCCGATCAATCTGGGGATTGGCGGAGGTATGCAGACTGGATATCGGTATGCAGCAGAAAATGGATATGATATTGCAATTCAGATGGATGGAGATGGACAGCACAATGCGGAATATATTCCTGATTTGATTGCCCTGATTGAAAAAGGAGAGGCGGATCTGGTTATTGGATCACGTTTTATCAATAAAGAAGGATTTCAGACATCGGGTATGCGCCGCGCAGGTATCAATATTCTGAATACAGTTCTCCGGTTGTGCGGACATGTCCGGGTAACAGATGCGACAAGTGGATTTCGCGCAGCGTCCAGGGGAGTCATTACGTTTTTTGCTCATAATTATGCACAGGATTATCCGGAACCGGAGTCAATCATTGCAGTGAATGCAAGTGGATTTAAGGTAAAGGAGGTTCCCGTAATCATGAATGAACGAACCGCAGGTGTGTCTTCGATTAGCCCGTGGAAGTCAGTATATTATATGATAAAGGTAACTCTGGCAATTGTGATTTACCGGATTGCAGGAAAAAAATGGAGGTAAACAGATAATGACAACTATATTTCGTATAATTTTGTTGATCGGCGTGCTGTTATACCTCGCGATTATACTGGTATTGATGCGGAAGGGACGGATGAGTTTAAAATATTCATTGATCTGGTTCCTGTCCGGTGTGATTTTGCTGATTTGCGCGATATTTCCACAGGTCATTCGGTTCTTTACACAGTTGATGGGTGTGTATTCTGAAGCAAATGCAGTATTCTTTATTGGGGTTTGCTTCCTGATTCTGATTGGGCTGTCATTGACGTCGATTGCGTCCGGACAATCAGAGCGAATCCGGACATTAGTGCAGACACAGGCAATTCTGGAAAAACGCGTGCGCGAATTGGAAAAGAAGATGGAGCAGATGGAGCATGAAACAGAAAAATAATTTTACGGCAAGGGATCATACATTTGTGATCTGTGCATACAAAGAAAGTAAATATCTGAAAAACTGTATCCGGTCCTTGGAGAACCAGACAGTGAAAAGCCACATTCTGATTGCAACATCAACAGGAAATGCGTATATTCGTGGTTTGGCAGAACAATATCATATTTCTTTATATGAAAATGATGCCCCATCCGGGATTGCAACGGATTGGAATTTTGCGTATCGGCAGGCACATACAAAATTAGTAACGATTGCACATCAGGATGATATTTATAATCCAAATTATCTGGAAGAGATGTTAGACGCATTGAATCGTGCAAACGATCCAATTCTTGCACATTCGGCATATTATGAGATCCGGGATGGAAAACCGGTGTATAAGAACCGGTTGTTGACGATTAAGAAGCTGTTGTTGCTTCCATTTACAACAAGGAAAACGTGGAATAGTATATTCCTGCGTCGACGATCTCTGTCGTTTGGATGTGGAATATGTTGTCCGTCCGTTACGTATGTGAAGGCAAGGTTGCCAGAAGAACCATTTACAGTTGGCTGTAAGGCAGATTTGGATTGGGAAGCGTGGGAAAGATATTCTAAGCTGCCAGGAGCTTTCTGCTATGTGAAGAAGCCGATTATGGGGCATCGTGTACATGAGGAATCAGAAACCTCGCATGTGATTGGAGAAAACAATGGACGAAGTCCAGAAGATTATGCTATGTATCGGAAATTCTGGCCGGAATGGATGGCGAAATTGCTGATGCATTTCTATCAAAAGGGACAGGATAGTAACCAGTTATAGGAAATTGTAAAAATTACTTGCTATCTGGGACAAAAAGGGGTACAATGTCAACAGTGATAATAATTATCAATAAAGAATGATATTATCAATACTGAATGAAGAGTAAGGAGGATATTACCATGGCATTTCAGATCAACGATGGATGCGTTATGTGTGGAGCATGTGCAGGCGCTTGTCCTGTAGGCGCAATCTCAGAAGGCGATGGCAAGTACGAAATCGACGCTTCTGCATGTATCTCATGTGGAGCATGTGCAGGAACTTGCCCAACAGGTGTTATCTCTGAGGAGTAATCGGTCAAATGATTACATATAGAAAAAGAGTCTTGATTGTCAATCAAGGCTCTTTTTCTTATGTCTTGATATCACAATATGGAAATTATTTTATGTGACCGATATCACCTTCCTTCGCTGCGCGCATATCATATCCGTATAGATATAAGAAGCTTCTGTGATAGTTTTATATTCCTTCGTATGATATGACACATCTGTAAATATAATTGGAATAAAGCTACAGGAAATACCTGTAAAGAAATAAGAATTGTAAATAACTATGCAAGATTTACCATACTATATTATTGGGAAAAATGCAAGTCTCTGGAATCGAATTTCCAGTAATATTTTGTGAAAATATTGAGAAATCGCTTTACATGTGGGAGTTTTGTGATAAACTAAGTAATACAAAAAATAATGTTTTTGTAAACACTTGCGAAGGAGTTGACGAGTATGAAGCTAGAACGATTAAGCGAGAATCAGATACGTTGCACACTTTATAAGTCAGACTTGGCAGATAAGGAACTTCATTTAACGGAATTAGCATATGGAACAGACAAAGCCAAAGAACTGTTCCGGGAACTGATGCAACAGGCATCCAGTGAATTAGGATTTGAAGTGGATAATGTTCCGCTTATGATAGAAGCAATACCTGTATCGCCAGAGTGTTTGATTCTGGTTATTACAAAAGTAGATGATCCGGAGGAACTGGATACAAGATTCTCCAGATTTACACGTCCATCGGATGTGGATGATTCCTATGAGGACGATGAGGAGGATGAAGATTCGGATGGTGGTCTTGGATTGGCAGATGAAGCCGATGGCGAATCCATTGTCGAGGACAATCCGGTGAATGGACTGCTGAAGGCAATCGGCGGATTGGCGGAAGACTTAAGTGGTCTGATGAGTGGTAAGGGCGTAAAGCCGACACAGACGAATCCATCTGCATCGGATCGCAGAACAGAGATTCCGCAGGCGGTGGAACAGCCGGAAATCTTCCGTATCTATGCATTTAAGAATCTGGATCAGGTTATCTTGTCTGCAAAACTTGTAAAGGGTATCTATGACAGCGAGAATTCTTTGTATAAGAATCCGCGAGACAGTCGTTTTTATCTGTATATGACGAAGGATAAAAACACAGACAATGAGTTTGTGAAGACCTGTAACCTGTTGGGTGAATATAGTAACCGGGTACGTGCAACGTATGCTACACCAAGTCACATGCGTGAGCATTATAAACTGATTATTGATGCGAATGCATTGCAGACACTTGCGAAGCTGTAAAGAACAGTGAAATAGAATGTGAAATAAAAAAGACCATCGACGTTATTGTTGACGTCGATGATCTTTTTTTGTGTATTATGCAGATATTTCTATCTGCATGATGTATGGAATTTATAATAGGTTAGTTCAAAGTTTTCTTCACAGCTGCAACAACTGCATCCTTTGTGATGCCGAAGTGCTCAAAGAGCTGATTGCCTGGTGCAGAAGCACCGAAGGACTTCATTCCGACGAACTCGCCGTTGATACCGATGTATTTGCCCCATCCAAACTCGGAGAGTGCTTCGACACCAACTCTGGCTGTGACGTTCTTTGGAAGTACTGCATTCTTGTACTCATCTGGCTGATCCTCAAACAGATCCATACATGGCATGCTGACAACGCGGACATCAATATTCTCGGCTGCAAGCTCTTTCTTTGCCTCGACAGCAAGGGAAACTTCCGAACCGGTTGCGATGATGATGGCATCTGGTGTATCCTTCGTGGAATCCTCTAAGATGTAACCGCCCTTTAATGCTTCCTGGCTGCTGCCATCTAACTGTGGCAGATTCTGTCTGGAGAGAACCAGCGCAGTAGGCGCATCCTTCTTATTTGTTGCGAAGTACCATGCGGCTGCACATTCCGTTGCATCTGCTGGACGGTATACATAGAAGTTCGGCATAGCGCGGAGCATAGCGAGCTGCTCAATTGGCTCGTGAGTTGGACCATCTTCACCGACGCCGATACTGTCGTGTGTCAGTACATAAGTAAGAGGAACACCCATCAGAGCGGAAAGTCTTGCCATTGGCTTTACATAATCGCTGAATACGAAGAATGTAGAGACGAATGGACGTAAACCACCGTGCAGGGCGATACCATTTCCGATGGCTGCCATCGCGATTTCACGGATACCAAAGTGAATGTTCTTGCCAAGCGGATTCTCCTTGGAGAAGTCCCCGGCATCCTTCATGTTTGTCTTGGTTGATGGAGCAAGGTCTGCTGCACCACCAAACATATTAGGAACAACATTGTTGATAATATTCAAAAGCTTTCCGGATACATTTCTGGTTGCTTCCGGCTTGTCGAAAGAATTCCAGAACTCGTCCAAGTCATAGAGACATTTTGCGTTGTCGGTGTTGTGGTAGTTGTCCCACAGCTCTTTCATCTCCGGATATGTCTTGCAGTAGTCTGCGAATAATGCATTCCATGCATCCTCGACCGTTGCCTTCTCCTCAGCAAGCTTGGCGAAATGATCGTAGACATCCTGATCTAATACGAAAGGTCCGTTGTCTGCGATGCCAAGGTTTGCACGAAGGGCTGCAACGTTTTCAACACCGAGTGGCTCGCCGTGTGCACTTGCCTTGCCTTCCTTGGCAGGACAGCCTGCACCGATCTTCGTCTTGATCTCGATCATGGAAGGTCTGCCTTTTTCTGCCTTGGCTGCTTCAATTGCCTTGCCGATGGCATCTAAGTCATTTCCGTCCTCAACAAGCTGTGTGTGGAAACCGAAGGACTCGAAACGCTGTCTTACATTCTCGCGGAATGCGATGTTCGTGTCACCTTCGATTGAAATATTGTTGGAATCATATAATACGATCAGCTTCTCCAGACCAAGTGTGCCTGCGAGTGAGAATGCTTCGTAGCTGATACCTTCCATCATACAGCCATCGCCACCAAGTACATAAGTATAGTGGTCAACAACTGGGAAGTTTTCTTTGTTGAAAGTTGCGGCAAGATGCTTTTCTGCCATTGCCATACCAACTGCCATTGCCATACCGGCGCCAAGTGGACCAGTGGTGGCTTCTACGCCAACCGTGTGACCATATTCCGGATGTCCCGGTGTCTTGGAACCAAGCTGACGGAAGTTTTTCATATCCTCAATTGTGATACCGTAACCGAAGAAGTGAAGCAGGGAATATAACAGGGCGGAGCCATGTCCACCGGACAGAATGAAACGGTCGCGGTTTTCCCATTTTGGATCTTTCGGATTGTGGTTCATGTGGTTTGCCCACAGCTCATATGCCATAGGAGCAGAACCAAGTGGAAGTCCCGGATGACCGGAGTTTGCCTTCTGGATGGCGTCTGCGGCAAGCACACGAATGGAATTTACGGATTTTGTGTCAATTGCACTACTCATGTTCAATGCTCTCCTCTAAATAAGTTTCTTGTATGATTAATTTCTGTTCGCACGTGCTAAGATCTTCATGATACGCAGGAACAGGTTTACAATATCCAAATACAACTCAGAAGCGGAATCAATCGCGTTATCTACGGTCTTTTCAATTGCGTTCGCCTTTGCCCAGTCGTAGCCGACATACAGGCAGAAGATTGCGACAACGACATAATCGATGATGCCAAGGCTTGCACCTGCGATCAGCATGATTGCTTCGACCACAACGGTGATAAGCAACGTGATACCAAGTGTTCTTCCCATGCTTAAAAAGAAATTCGGGTAGATGGAAGAAATAATCATCATCACAAGTGTTACAGCAGCTGTAATACCGAATGCGGTTGCGACTATCATGTTGTATCCGATCGCACTATACAAGGTTACGGATACGGCGATGACCATACCGATCGGGACAACCATCAGATTGTAGCCGATAAAACTCACAACCGGATTGTCGGATTTACGAACCATAAATGTACCAGCGATGGCGAGAATGAAGTAACCGATATAAAAAGCAATCGGATTCGTTAATACAAAGCTGACGATGGAATCGCCGAAGACGGCAGTCATG
>ULLS01034098.1_pt1 | contig 32406 bp, 27 predicted proteins | sample 1951471 | NCBI WGS metagenome assembly ULLS01 (sample SAMEA4835532, study PRJEB28245) | human gut metagenome | biome: gut microbiome; material: fecal sample | place: Denmark | collected 2008 | reverse complement strand
CTTATATGCCCAAGGGGGTGATGCCTTCCACGCAAGGTAATCCTAACCGTTTGAACGAGGACAAGATATTATTCGGTCTTTCGGGCTCTATCAATGTGGAGAGTGAAAATGAGAGTACCAACGATACCCGTGTGGGGTTGGAATTTGCCATGTTGAAGAACAAGCTCTATCTGGCGGCTGAAGCTTATTATATGAATGTAGGTTTCACCAAACGGCAAAAGATAAATGAATCGTATAACTTTTTAGGCGGTTATGTGCAAGGTGGTTACTTTGTCGCTCCCCGTCTGCAGCTTGCCGCACGCTACGATGTCTTCAATCGTAACGGTACGGATGACGACGGTTTCCTGAATATGCCTGCTGTAGGTATGAACTACTTTTTCAGAGGATGCAACTTGAAATTGCAGGCAATGTATCAGTATGTAGCCCGTTGGGGACACGACACGCAGCTCGACCGTGATAATGATAATTTAGGTCTGGCCACTCACTCTGCCACGGTGATGCTTCAATATACATTCTAAATGAAGTCAAGAAAGGATTCGTCTATGAAAAAATACATTCTTTTCTTTTTTCTGCCCGTGCTTCTTGTAGGCCTGCATGCATGCGATGAGGGGAGAATTTATGAGAATGCCGTTGTGGCCACGGGTGAAGGACGCACAGTGAAGATGACAGGCCGGATTAGTGGTGTGGATAAGTGGTCGGGCGACTATAGTGTGGTAGTGGCAGGATTTGATGATGAAAGCGATTATGCCATTGTTTCAAAGGTTGTTCCGGCATCCGAATCGGATAATGATGAAATCCAGTTGACAATGTCCGGCATAACGGATGAGGTGACAACTGTCGAGCTATGTGTAATCAATAAGTTGAGGAAGCGCATTGTCAGTTTGGTGGCAATGGAATGTACTGAAATCGCTGATACTATACTTATGGATGCAGGAACAGTTGATGCAAGTATGTACAATGCCATTCAACAAAAAATATTCAATGCCACTTGTACGGCTTGCCATGGTCTTAGCACCACTCCGGGTGGTGGCTTGAATCTGCTGGAAGGACATAGCCATGCTGATCTGGTCAACCGGGCTTCAACGACGGTGGACGGTAAAATGAGGGTTATGCCCGGTAATGCGTCAGAAAGTGTCTTGCATCTCATATTGGGTACGGACATCAGCTCGGATTGGCGTATAGACCATTCTCAGATGATAACCTCATCTGATATGCAGTCTTTGATTGGCAACTGGATTGACGATGGTGCACAGCCGTAATAATGATGGGCCTTACTGGTAATACCGGTACTTTTTTGAACAACAACGACTAATTGATATTTAATATGAAAGATAAACAACAACAAACTAATCAATCGGAGAATACCTTAACCGAAATCTTTAAATATGAGGTAGAAGCGGGTGTTTCGGAATATCATGTAATGATTCATGCCACCAGACCGGAAGCGACTTATGAAGAACAGCTGAATGCGGTGGTCGACACTTACTGCCAACTGCGTGAAAGTGAACTACAAGGTGCTGTTGCCATCTTTAAACGCTACTTTCTAAGTGACGCCGCCAATCAGGCAGATATGCTACTGGCGCTTTCGGCAGAATGTTCGGATTGTGCACTCTCCGTGGTAGAGCAGCCGCCGTTGAACGGTACAAAGATCGCACTGTGGGTCTATCTGCAGAAAGGTGTGGAAACACAGGTACTTCATAACGGATTGTTCGAAGTGAGACATGGCGCCTACCGTCACCTTTGGGGAGGCGGCTCTTTCAATCGTGCAGCCAATTCGGAATACCAGACCCGTCTGCTGTTGAATGACTATGTGATGCAGCTGATGGAACAGGGCTGCAAGCTGGCTGATAATTGCATACGTACCTGGTTCTTTGTACAGAACGTGGATGTGAATTATGCCGGAGTGGTGAAGGCGCGTAATGAGGTGTTTGTTACCCAGGACTTGACGGAGAAGACTCATTATATTTCCAGTACCGGTATCGGTGGCCGTCATGCCGACCCAAAAGTGACGGTTCAGATGGATACTTATGCTGTAGATGGTTTGAAATCTGAACAAATTCACTACCTTTACGCACCGACACATCTGAATCCCACATACGAATACGGTGTGAGTTTCGAGCGAGGTACGTATGTGGATTATGGCGACCGTCGCCAGGTGTTTATTTCGGGTACTGCGAGCATCAATAATAAAGGTGAGGTGGTATATCCCGGAGACATTCGCAAGCAGACGGAACGTATGTGGGAGAATGTGGAGGCTTTGTTGAAAGAGGCTGGCTGTACGTTTGATGATTTAGGACAGATGATTGTTTATCTGCGGGATGTTGCAGACTATACCGTGGTCAAAGGAATGTATGACGAGCGTTTTCCGGATACTCCGAGAGTGTTTGTATATGCTCCCGTATGTCGTCCGGGTTGGCTGATAGAGATGGAATGTATGGGAGTCAAGTCTTTAGAAAACAAGGAGTTTGCTCCATATTGATTTTTTACTTTTAATTGATAGCTCTTAATTGAAAAAGTTTCTCATAGCTGTTTATGGTTGTTTGCTGCTCTTACTTGCTGCAACTACGTTTGTAGAGCAGACATACAGTACGGATTTTGTAGAAAAGCATGTTTATCATACGATTTGGTTCTGTTGTTTGTGGGGAGCCCTTGCTGCGATGACTGTTGTTGTGCTTGTAAGACAGCGGTTGTGGCGGTGTCTCCCGACGTTGTTGTTGCATGGCTCCTTCCTCGTGATTTTGGCGGGAGCCATGACTACGTTTCTTTGTGGCCGGAAAGGATATGTGCATCTTACTGTCGGCAGTGAGGTGAACTGCTTTTTGGAACAAGACGGCAGGCAGGTTGTAGAGTTACCGTTCACCTTACGTCTGGACAGTTTCCGGATTGAGTACTATCCGGGTACGGATGCTCCTGCAGATTATATCAGCTATATTCACGGTGAGACGCCCGTCTCCATGAACCGTATTCTTTCACGGCAGGGGCTCCGCTTTTATCAGTCTTCCTTTGATGAGGATATGCAGGGGAGCTGGCTGACAGTGAATTATGACCCGTGGGGGATAGGGATTACCTATAGTGGATACCTCTTGTTAGGTGTCTCCATGCTCTGGATGCTGGTCAGCCGGGGTGGAGAGTTCCGCAGGCTGCTGAGGCATCCGTTGTTGAAGAAGGGAGGAATGTTTGTCCTATTGTTGCTGTGTCTGGGAAGTGGGGTACATGCGCAGAAGAGAAGCCTTCCGGCACTGGCACGCAAGCAGGCGGATAGTCTTGCCCGTAAGCAGGTGATTTATAATGACCGTGTGGTTCCTTTCAATACCCTTGCGCGCGATTTTGTACTGAAACTGACGGGAAAATCGTCTTATGGAGGCATGACGCCGGAGCAGGTGATTGGCGGATGGCTTCTGCGTCCGGAGGTTTGGCAGAATGAGCCGATGATTTATATCAAAAACGAGGCACTCCGTCGCCTGCTTCATTTGGAGACACCCTATGCATGTCTGGCTGATTTGTTCGACGGTGAGAAGTATCGCTTGCAGAAGTTCTGGAAGGGGAAGCAAGACCATCATCAGAAAATGACTTCTCTGGAAAAGGCCATTGTAGAGGCGGATGAAAAGGTGGGACTGATTTTGATGCTCCAAAATGGTACATTGATTCGTCCTTTGCCGGAAGACGGGAGTGTGGAGCCTGTTTCCGATACTAAAATACAAGCCGAATTGCTGTATAACCGTATTCCTTTCAGCAAATGGCTGTTCATGTTCAACCTTACGGTGGGGATGCTGGCTTTCTTCCGTCTGCTGTATCGCGGCCTGCGCCGTTCGTCGGCATTGTCAGACTCTTCCGGTAGGATTGTAGCGCTCTCTTTCTCTTCGCGTTTGGCAGATACTTTTTTCCCGTTTTCTCTTTATGCGGCGTTTCTCTTTCAGCTCTTCGGGTATGGTCTGAGGTGGTACATCGGCGGGCGTATCCCGTTGGGTAATGGATACGAAACGATGCAGTTCATGGCATTGTGTGCGCTGTTCCTGGCTTGTCTGTTTCGGCGGCGCTTCCCGTTTATGGTACCTTTCGGTTTTTTGCTGTCCGGTTTTGCCTTGCTAGTGTCTTATTTGGGACAGATGAATCCCCAAATCACTCCCTTGATGCCCGTGCTTGTTTCTCCATGGCTCAGTACGCATGTGTCGTTGATAATGATGTCTTATGCTTTGTTTGCCTTTATGATGCTGAACGGCATACTGGCATTGTGTCTTCGCCGTTCAGCCCGGATGTTGATGCTGCTCAGCCGATTGCTGCTTTATCCCGCCGTTTTCTTTTTGGGAGCCGGTATTTTTCTGGGTGCGGTTTGGGCCAATGCTTCTTGGGGGCGATATTGGGCTTGGGACCCGAAGGAAGTATGGGCGCTGATTACCTTTATGGTTTATGGAGCGGCGTTCCATGCGCGCAGCCTACGCATTTTCCGCAGGCCGTTATTCTTCCACATCTATATGATTGTCGCCTTTCTGACAGTCCTGATGACCTATTTCGGGGTGAACTACATCCTTGGAGGAATGCACAGCTATGCCAATGCCTGATTTGTGGGTGGTTCTACCTATTTATGATGACTGACTTGTTTTATTATACCTAATTTAAGTGATTGCGTACTGTCTGCCGATGCCTTATCTTTGCAACATCAGATTTGAATGAATTAGTTAGTCATAATTACGTAACCACTTTTATGAAGATAAAAGGATCCCCGCTTCCCGATGTGATATCGTGAAGCGGGGATTTGTGTATGGCGTGACGGATACTGTGGGTAAGGTTGGATAAGGATACTTGTGGGGCATAAAGAGTCATAGGATGGGGAGGGATGACATAGGGGATGAGCTTTGTCTTCAGGATAAACCTTAATCAATAGGCAGAGGGCTTTTCCCGTATGGAGGAGCATACTTTTGCAAGGGATTCATCCGGTTTTTCCCTATAGGCCGCAGCGGGTAGGGAGACAGTTGCCGGAAGAACCTTATAGAGAGTCCTTGATGTCGCCCAATTCCACCAGCTTGTTCACAATAGCGTAGATGGTAAGCCCTGCCGGAGAATGTATCTGCAGTTTGCGTGCAATGTTACGGCGATGGGTAATGACAGTATGAATGGAGAGGTAGAGTTTGTCGGCGATGGCTTTGTTGGTCATGCCCTTCACAACGCAGGTGATGATTTCTTTTTCGCGCTGGCTCAGGGTTTCTTGTTCGCCGTCTTTTTCCTCTTCCTCCTCGGTGTGCAGCAAGTGGTTGATTTTGGAGGTGATGACATCTATGTCATCGCACATGGCGAAGTTCTCGTCATATTCCTTCAATATGTTGTTGTCGATGACGGAGCATACCATAGCAATGTACTTGATGCCGGATTTTCCGTGTTCTGCCTTGAAGGCGGGCAGGTCGAACCAGCCACCGAAAGTGGGGTTGATGATGATAATGTCTGCCGGATGCATGTGAATATAGTTTTGCAGCGATTCCGGAGAAGAAACCTCAATAGGGTGTGCATTCAAGTTGGGAATACGCTTCAAAACAGCCGTCAGACCACTCCGGATGATGACCGAAGTTTCTGCAATGACAATCTTCAAAGAAGTATTATTGTTCATTTTTCAGTTTCCTTTCTATTTGCGCTACGGCGGGAACAAACATATAATCTTCTACCTGGCAGTGGGTGGCAAGGTCTTGTTCGCAGTTGAATATATCGAACAAGACCGCATTCAGGAGATTGTTGTTCTCCTTTTCCGGGTAGTATTTGATGATGATGTTCTTCAGCTCTTTCAGTTTGGTGTCTATCTGATTATGTTTGCTGGCAAAAGTGGCGATGTTGTATTCGTCCGATAGGTTGCCTTGGAGTAATTGCTCTACATAGGTGAATACGGCCTGGTTTTCATATTCCATGTGGCGGCGTACTTCCTTGGCATATTCATCGAAGAACTTCAGGATGAGGTAGGCTACATCGTTTGTACTGGAACAATCGATGGCTTCGATGAGTTTGCGGCGGATGGCCGGCAGGTTGAAGTCGAGGAAATATGTGTGGGCACGCTTCAGATAATCCATAAGGGCGGGAATGGAAAAATCACTTTCATTGCCGCTGTAAGAGTATTGTTCTTCGCTGATAAAGTTGGCTACGGCGAGGAATGTAGGGCAATCGACGCCTTGTGCTTCGCAGGCGTCCTTCACGCTCTTGTCTCCGAATCCTAATGACAGTCCGAAGCGGCTCATCACCATTAATAAGGAGTAATTGTCACAGATGAGGTCGCTCATCTTGTCCGTGGAGCGGTACTTATGTTGCTCATTCATTGTATGTTATTGTTTTTAATTCTCTGATTCGTGCGCAAAGTAACGGCTTTTATCCGAGAACTGCAATCACTATTAGTAGGTATTTTGCTTGTCGGGAGACGGTTGGAGACTGGTGTTTGCCGAATAAACTAAAAGCTTTAGTTTTATTTAACGAGAGAAATTAGTTTTTGAACTAAATAATTTAGTTATTTGCGGAAAACAAAGAATGTCATGAAAGGATTGACTGCAAAAGAAGAAGAAATCATGGGCTTTTTCTGGGAAAAGGGACCCTTGTTTGTGAAGGAAATGCTGGCATTCTATGAAGAGCCGAAACCACATTTCAATACTTTGTCCACCATTGTGAGAGGATTGGAGGATAAGGGATTCTTGAGCCATCATACGTACGGCAACACGTATCAGTATTATGCGGTGGTCAGCGAGGAGGATTTCCGCAAGCGGACACTGAAGAACGTTATCAGCAAATATTTCAATAATTCCTATTTCAGCGCAGTGTCGTCTCTGGTGAAGGAAGAGGATATATCCCTGGAAGAACTGAAGCAGTTGATACAAGACGTGGAAAAGGGAAGGGACTGAGATTGTTGAGACTCTAATAACTCTGGCTTATGAAAAACATCGGATTGGTTTGTTTGCTGCTGGTAAGTATTTGCTGCGGATTGCAGGCAAAGAAAATCGTAAAGGTACCCTATTTCATGGCATGCAATACGCGTAGCATTGAAGTGGAGCAAGTGACGCTTGGAAAAGATACGACCTGGCTGGCGGTGAGGCTTTATGGCATGCAGGGCGATAGGGTCAGGATTGATTCGACAGCTGTGTTGCGGGCATCCGGAAAGGATTACGGATATTTGGGAAATACCGGTTTTGCCAGGGATGAATGGACGCATATTCCCGCTTCCGGTGAAATGACTGCTGTTTTGAAGTTTAGTCCGCTTCCGATGGATACTGAGAGCTTTGATTTTGTAGAGACACCGGACAGTGATGAAGGATGGGTAATTTATGGTATACAGCTCAACGGAGAGAAACCTCGGGTGGATATTCCCGAACGTTTGCGGAATAAGAAACCGGATGAGGTTTTGCCATTGCCCGGACCGGAATTGAATATGGGAAAGACTGTCATAAAGGGGCAGATATTGGGGTATAAACCGGAGTATGGAGTGACGTTACGCTACTATGACTCGCCTTGGTTCTTCATGTATTTCACCGGTAAGGACTTGAAGATAGCGGAGGATGGCACGTTCCGTTATGAGACAGAGGTGCTGTTGCCGAGCGGTGCTACGCTGTGGATATCCCGTTCGAAAATAGAATTGTTTCTCGTTCCGGGTGGAGAACTGGATGTCACAATCAATCTGCCTGAAATATTCTATTCGCAAAGCCGTCTTTTAAGCCGGAAAAGGGATGGTGTAACGGACAACTGTGTTTGGTTTGAAGGAGACTATGCCGGTCTGAATACCGAGTTGCTGCGGTTCGGTGAAATGAAAAGCTTATCGGGAGCTGATGATTTTTATGCAGATATTTGTGGGATGACTCCGCAGGCATATAAAAAGTATCTGTTTAGGCATTATGAAGATATGCAAAAGAAACTTGTAAAAAACAAGGATATGAGCCAGGCTTGCCGTACTTATATTCGGGCAAATCTGGATATGAATCTGTTCAGCCTTATCTATAATTACAAGAGTAACCTTAGTTATGCCCCGATGCTTTCGGGCAGGAAGGGGGTGAAAAGGGCGGACATGACGGTGGACAGTACCTCATACTTCAAGGAAATACTGCAACTGGATATTCTGCATACCCCCGAACAGAAATATTACAATTATTATACGGACTTTGTGAAGACCGCTACCGGAAATTTCCGGGATAAGTTTGTGCAAGACCCTCTTTGGCCGGACATGCTTCTTGCCGGGCGTGCTTCCCGTAATCTGAGCAAGTACATGCCTTTGACTGAGGAAGAGCGTCGGACGGTGGACAGCATCGCTTCTCCCGACCTCAGGCAATTGTTCCTGATGAGAAACGGGAGGATTGAAGCCGAACTGAAATCAGAGTTGGAAGCTACTAAGGGAAAGACCGGATATAAGATTGTTGAGGTGGAAAAGGAGGTAGCGGCAGACAGTTTGTTGCAGGTCATTACTCGTCCTTATCGTGGCAAGATGGTACTGGTGGATATGTGGAACACCTGGTGTGGTCCTTGTATGCGGGCCATGAAAAGCCTGAAACCGTTGAAAGAGGAGCTGAAAGAGGTGGTTTATCTATATATTGTCGACGAAACATCTCCTGAAGGAAAATGGAAAGTAATGATACCGGATATACCCGGTATTCACTGTCGCATTAGCAATGAGCAAAGTACGGCATTGGCAAAGCTGTACGAATATCCGGGTATCCCGACCTATTTCGTCGTGAACCGTGAAGGAGATATTTCCTACAAAGCAACCGGATTTCCCGGAGTGGAGATGCTACGGAATGAACTGACCAAGTAACTGTAAATAGTAAATCGTAAATCCCTAAATAGTAAATAATTCCATGGGTCTGTTTTTTGTTTATATACTCAAATCTTCTGTTTGCCTGGCGATATTCTATTTGTTTTATCGCTTGTTGCTGGCACGCGAGACGTTTCATCGTTTCAACCGTTTTTCATTGTTGGGCATTTTGCTGTTGTCCTGCCTATTGCCTTTGGTAGAGGTAAGTGTGAAGCAGGAGACGGAAGTGCACCAGACGATGCTGACATTGGAGCAGTTGCTGATGATGGCAGATGCAGTGAATGCCACTGAGGCCGGAGCAAGGGCTGAAACGGCAACAGTCACCTGGATACAAGTGGCGCTGCTTGTCTATCTGGCAGGAATCGTTTTCTTTGCCTTCCGCAACGTATATTCGTTGGTACGGTTACTGATGTTGCTGAAATCGGGTAAAAAAGAGGATATTGGCAGCTACTTACCGGGCAGGAAAGAGCGCGTTACTTTGATTGTACACAACTGTGACATCGCTCCGTTCAGTTGGATGGGATATATTGTCATTTCACGGAAAGACTTGGAGGAGAACGGACGGGAAATCCTTATCCACGAGCTTGCCCATATCCATAACCGCCATTCCTGGGACTTGCTGGTGGCTGATGTCTGCATTTTCTTTCAGTGGTTCAATCCGGCATCATGGCTCCTGAAGCAGGAATTGCAGAATATCCATGAGTTTGAAGCGGATGAAACGGTGATAAAGGAGGGTGTGGATGCAAAACTGTATCAACTATTATTAATAAAAAAAGCTGTCGGCACAAGGCTCTACTCTATGGCCAACAGCTTTAATCACAGTAAACTTAAAAAACGTATCACTATGATGTTAAAAGAAAAATCAAGCCCGTGGGCACGTTTGAAGTATCTTTATGTACTTCCGGTAGCTGCCATTGCAGTGACAGCTTTTGCCCGTCCCGAAGTCTCCGATAAAGTGGAGAAGATTTCAAGCGTCAAAGTTAACGATTTGGCTGCAATTGTAGAAACAAAAGTGGTGGAAAGTGCAGGTGACACTACGAAGCCTGCCGATGTGAAGTATGTACCGGTGGAAGTCCGCAAGCAGTTGAAGGGAACTCCGGTCTTCGAGGTGGCAGAGGAGATGCCGGAATTTCCCGGCGGCGGAATGAGTGCTTTCATGGATTATATCAAGACGAATATGCGTTATCCGGCATCTGCCAAAGAGAACGGTACGCAGGGACGGGTCACTGTCCAGTTTGTGGTGGATGAAGATGGAAGCATCAAGGACTCCAAGGTGCTCCGTTCTGTGGATAAGGATATGGATGCCGAGGCGCTGCGATTGATAAACACTATGCCGAAGTGGAAGCCGGGGAGACAGAAGGGGCAGCCGGTGGCTGTGAAATTTACGGTGCCGGTGATGTTCAGGCTGGACGACGACAAACTTGAAAAAACTTCTTCTGCCAATGGTATTACAGTTGAAGGATATGCGGGTAATGGGAAAGAGCCATTGTATATTGTGGATGGAAAAGAGGTGACGCCATCTGTCATGAGTGCATTGAATCCTGATAAGATAGAACGTGTAACGGTTTTGAAAGATAAATCTGCCACGGATTTATATGGAGAAGAGGGACAGAATGGCGTTGTTCTGATAACCCTGAAACAAGGAACTCCGGGTATGGTTATCCGCCGGGGTAATGAGGTGGCAGAGAATGCTAAAGTACAGCATAAGAGTAGTCTTGATTTAATAAAGACTGTCTATATTGATGGAGAAAAGGTTGACTTGGGTACTAAAACTATCGATGATTTAATACCTGCCGAGAATATTGAGGGTATTGAGGTGAAGAAAGAGGCAGGTGGAAAAGGTGAGATTTACATCACTACTAAAAAAACTAAAGCTGTAGAAAAGACCATTGCCAAAGGCAATATGAAAGTGGAAGGCAAAGTGGTGGATGAGCAGGGTGAGCCTGTTATCGGTGCGGCTGTTCTGATAGAAGGTACCACTACGGGAAGCGTTACCGATGTCAATGGCAATTTTGTCCTTTCTGTACCTTCTAAGGATGCTGTATTGGTTGTTTCGTATATAGGCATGGCTACCGGCAAAGTGAAGGTGCAGCCCAAGCTTACGATTACGCTGAAAAGTGAATAGTCTCTAACAACTATGATAAGGAAAATTCTCTCTTTGTTTCTGATTCTGGTAGCTGTGGGGGCAGGGCTTTGCTCTGCCCAGACAGCCGGTAAGAAATATTATTTGGTGGGCGGGCTTTTCTTCGAAGGCATGCCGCCTGGTGTGGGTTCGGACAACGTGGCGGCTTTCATAATACATGAGGACGGCGCGAGACACGAGGTTACGGAACTCCGCTTGCGCAAGGGCATTGTGCTGTCTGAGGAGGTGAGAGAATATGCTACTCCTGCCGACGAGGTGCCTGGTGCGGAAGCTTTCTTGATGAGTTACCGTGGAGGAACGGGGAAGAAGTTGCCGATAGGCGGTGCCGTACAGACTTTGAAGAAGGAAGAATGGATAGGAAAGGCTTTTCCGGAATTCAAAGTGAAAGACACAGAAGGACAGGAATGGAGCAAGGCCGATGTGACGGGACGTCCTATGGTCTTGAACTTCTGGTATACCGGCTGTGGTCCTTGTATCCGTGAAATGTCGGAGCTGAACAAATGGATAGAAGTCTATCCTGATGTAACCTATCTTGCTACGACTTTTGACAGTGCTGTACAAATAAAGAAAATTGTAGAGAGCCGTCCTTTCCTCTTTACCCAGATAGCCGATGACTTGTTTTTCTTCGAGACCTTTCATGTGAGTGGTATGCCGGTCACTATACTGGTGGATAAGAAAGGCATTATCCGTCATATAGAACAAGGTACTGGAACTGCGAAACTTCGGTATATGCAGGATAAGTTGCAGAAACTTGTCAGCGAATAATTCTTTCTTGATGAATAGGGGATAAGGATTTCAGAGGATTTCTTTTGCCCTTTCACAGATTATCATACCTTTGCGAATATAAATCTAAGGAAGGCAAGGTTATGATAAAACATCTTTTTTTAATATGGGGACTGCTTGCGGCACTCACTGCTGAGCCGGTTCTGGCTTGTACATCTGCCGTCGTTTCTGGAAAGGTTACTCCTGACGGCCGTCCGTTGCTATGGAAAAACCGTGATACGGACTATCTGCGAAATCATGTTGCTTATATAAAAGGGGAGAAGTATAACTTCATTGCCGATGTGAATAGTGCTAACTTTCCTGCCTTGAAAGAGGCATGGATGGGTACAAACTCCGTTGGTTTTGCCTTGATGAACACCCAATCCTACAATCTGGTGGAAGTGAAAGATGGGGAAGAACGGGGGGCAGCCAACGGGAGGATTATCTACCGTGCCTTGGAGGTTTGTGCCACGGTGGAGGATTTCTGCCATTTCCTCGATACCATTTCCAAGCCCAGCTTGATAGAGGCCAATTTTGGCGTAATCGACGCTCAAGGCGCTGCCGCCATGTTTGAGGTGGATTATTATAAATATACGATGTATGATGCCAATAATCCCAAAGATGCTCCTTACGGCTACATTGCCCGTACCAACTTCTCTTTTGCCGGTGAAGCAAATCGGGGGGCAGGTTATGTACGCTATATGGAGGCAGACAGGGTACTGATGAGGGCTTCTGCAACGGGAGGGATCACACCGCAGGGTATATTTAATGATCTTTCACGTTCGTTTCGCAACGGCATGCTTGATATTGATTTGAAGAACGGGAAATTTAATCGCCCGCAAGGTTCCGGTTGGTTTGTCGACCAGGATTTTATTCCCCGTAACAGTACTTCTTGTTCCATTGTGGTGCAGGGCGTAAAACCGGGTGAGAAGGTGGAACTTACTACGATGTGGACAATGCTGGGATATCCTCCTACGGGTATTGCCGTGCCGCTTTGGGTGAAGGATGCGGATAGACTTCTGCCTCCGATGGTATGTTGGGACAAGGCGTGTGCCGCCGCTCCGCTCAGTGATTGGTCACTCCGGCTTTCCAACAATGTCTTTTGTTATAATCAGGGGATGGGAACCAATCGTTATCTGAATTGGGAAAAACTGTACAATATGGAGAATAATGGCTATATGCAGCAGCTTGTTACGGTAGAGGCAGAGGTGTTTCGCCGTACATGCCTATTGTTGGACAGCTGGAGACAGCAAGGAAGCATTGATTCTCAAGAAATGCAGAAGCTTTATCAAGATGTGGAAGCACTTGTCCGAAAGGCTTATACGCCTTTGATGGAACAATGACAGTATTCCAGTATTTCCCCTTCCTGCTCCGGGTGGAACCAGTGGATTTCCTCGTCTCGTTTGAACCAGGTCATTTGCTTACGGGAATAGATGCGTGAGTTCTGCTTTATCTTTTCGATGGCAAAGGGTAATGTCCATTCACCATCCAGGTACTTGAATATTTCTTTGTAGCCTACTGTATTTAGGGAATTTAGACTTTTATGCGGGTAGACCATGCGCGCTTCTTCCACTAAACCCTCTTCCACCATTTGGTCCACCCGGCAGTTGATGCGTTCATAAAGCTCTTCCCGGTTACGTGTTAATCCTATTTTGATGATACGGAAGGGGCGTTCTTTCTTTTGTTGAGTGCGGAAGGAAGTGTAGGCCTTTCCCGTCATGTAGCAGATTTCCAAAGCATGGACTACGCGTTTGGGATTCTTCAAATCTACTATTTTGTAATATTCCGGATCCAACAGCTTAAGTTCCGCACAAAGTCTTTCCAGACCTTCTGTTTCGTATTTGTGCAGCATGAGCTGGCGTGTATCGGCATCTACGGTCGGAATGTCGTCAATTCCTTTACAGACTGCATCTACATACATCATTGAGCCTCCGGTCAGCAGTACGGTGTTATGCTTTGTAAACAGGTCTTCCAGCAGCTTCATCACTTCCGCTTCGTATTGGGCGGCACTGTAATAGTCTGTCAGCTTCAGGGTACCGACGAAGTGATGCTGTACCCGTTGCAGTTGCTCCGGTGTAGGGGCAGCCGTGCCTATCTTTAAATCTGCATAGAGTTGTCTCGAATCGGCCGAGACGATACAAGTATGGAAATGTTCTGCCAATCGGAGGCTGAGCTCTGTTTTGCCTACTCCGGTGGGACCGATAAGTACGATTAGGGTGTGCATGCGGGTAAAAAAATAGGCACGGATTACGCGGATTACACGGAATATTCAATAACAACCGTGTGTTTCCGTGTAATCCGTGCCTAAAAGAAATCTGTATGGTATGTCTGTTTAATATTTCTCTTCTTCAAAGGAGTTTCCGGCTTCGTCCAAACCGCCGAAACCCTCTTTGTCGAAATCTTCCATATCGAAGTCCTGGTCGCCGTAAAAGTTTTCGTCCAAATCAAGGGAACCGCCAGCAGCTGCCATCTCTTCAAAATCAATGGTCTGCTTGGGAGCTTCACCTGCTTTCTTGGTGCATTTGGCTCCTTTCATTTCCTTTCCGGTAATGATTTCAGAAAGCTCGATGAAGAAGCAGCGCTCAGTCATATAATCGAATACATAGAGAAGTTTCTGCTTCTCGTCTTCAACCAGTTCGCTCAGCTGGGTCTCTTTCATCACCCAACTGTCCATTTCCGGATTGTCATCCATTTCTTCCAGCGTAATTTCTTTCTCTTTCTCCCAGTCATCATCGCAAATGAAGAAAGAAGTCATCTGGTCGTTAGTGTAGCCTGCCGACTTTAGAATCGCTTCATGGAAGTCATAAAAGGTAGCTTCCGGGTCTATCTGTATTTCTCTGACAAAATCGTCCACCTCATCAGAGATGATTGTAAATCTGTAGATCATGATGATTTATAATTTATGATTTCTGACTTTGTGTAAATCATACGTTTTTCATTTTCCTGCGGGGATAATGCCGCGGGCTGATTCACGTATAAAGTTTACGATATAGCTTATTTCCGGTGTCATTTCCATTTCATCCTCGATTTTCTTCAAGGCATCCGTATTGTTCAGACCGCCTTGATAGATAATACGATAGGCATCATGGATTTTCTCAATGGTCTCGTTGGAGAAGCCACGGCGGCGTAACCCTACCACATTGATTCCCGCATAGCAGATAGGCTCGCGTCCGGCAATGATGTACGGTGGGATGTCCTTGCTGAAACGGCAGCCGCCTTGTATCATTCCATAACCGCCCACATGGCAGAATTGGTGCATCAGTACATTGGCGCTGATGATGGAATAATCGTCGATGACAATTTCACCCGCCATTTTTGTAGAGTTACCAATGATACAGCTGTTGCCTATCAGAGCATCGTGGGCCACGTGTACACTTTCCATTAGGAGATTGTTGTTGCCGACGATGGTTCTGCCTTTGGCAGCTGTACCGCGGTTGACAGTTACGTTTTCACGTATGATATTGTTGTCTCCGATTTCAGCAGTGCTTTCCTCCCCTCTGAACTTTAAATCCTGGGGAATGGCACCGATAACGGCTCCCGGGAAAATGGTGTTTCCATTACCGATGCGTGCACCGTACAGAATGTTGGCGTTTGCCATAATCTTGTTGTTATCACCGATTACCACATTCTTGTCAATGAAAACAAAAGGAGCAATCTCTACGTTTTCCCCGATTTTAGCTTCGGGATGAATATACGCTAAGGGACTTATCATATTATTTACGATTTAGCTATTTACGATTTACGATTGAGAATACTTGCGATTTACTGTATATACGATTTTATCCGAATGTGATAATTCTCACGAATAATTTGAATCGTAAATCGTAAATAGTCTAATCGTAAATTTTATTATTTGTTCTTAACTATTTGCGCCATAAACTCTGCTTCGCAGACAACTTTTTCGCCTACAAACACATAGCCTTTCATGGTAGAGATGCCGCGGCGTATGGGGGCCATCAGCTCTACACGGAAGATGAGGGTATCTCCAGGTACCACTTTCTGGCGGAATTTCACACCGTCAATCTTCATGAAGTAGGTGGAGTAACGTTCCGGTTCGTCCACTGAATTCAGTACAAGCAAACCTCCCGTCTGTGCCATTGCCTCTATCTGCAACACACCGGGCATTACGGGTTCCTGCGGGAAGTGTCCCTGGAAGAAAGGTTCGTTGGAAGTTACGTTCTTGACACCTACAATGTAGTTGGCACCTATTTCTATGACTTTGTCCACCAATTGCATCGGGTAGCGGTGGGGCAGAAGTTCGCGGATGCGGTTTACATCCATAATCGGTTCGCGGTTGCAGTCGTAGGTAGGGGCTTGTATTTCGTGCAAACGGATTTCCTTGCGCATCTGGCGGGCGAACTTATTGTTGATAGTGTGTCCCGGGCGGGTAGCGATGATACGGCCCTTGATGGGCTTGCCTATCAAGGCCAGGTCACCGATGACATCAAGTAACTTGTGGCGGGCGCATTCATTGGGCCACACCAAAGGTTTGTGGTTGATATATCCCAATTGTTTGGCGTCCATATGAGGAACACCCATCACGTCGGCCAGCTTGTCATAGTTCTCCTGGGACATTTCGCGTTCGTAAATAACAATCGCATTGTCAAGGTCGCCGCCCTTGATAAGACCGGCTTGCAGCAACGGCTCAATTTCGCGTACAAACACGAAAGTACGGCTTGCGGCGATTTCATCCTTGAACTTCGTCATGTCCTCCAGCGTTGCAAACTGGTTGGGGAGGATGTTGGAATCGTATGATACCAATACATTCAAGCTGAAGTTCTCGTCCGGCAACACGATGATGGAAGAGCCGGTTGTTTCGTCACGGAATTCAATTTTGGACTTGATGATATAGAAATCTTTTACGGCATTTTGTTCTACAGTGCCTACGCGCTCTATTTCGTTGACATAATATTGGGCGCTTCCGTCCAGAATGGGAAATTCCGGTCCGTTTACCTGTATCAAGCAGTTATCGATACCCAATGCATAGAGGGCTGCCATACCATGCTCCACTGTGCTCACCTTTACTCCGTTTTTGGAGATTACAGTTCCACGGGTAGTTTCGGATACGTTGTCTGCAACGGCATCGAAGGTAGGCTGTCCTTCCAAGTCGATACGTTGGATTTTGTATCCATGGTTATCCGGAGCAGGATTGAAAGTAACGGTTAGGTCAAGTCCCGTATGAAGACCTTTTCCACTAAGCGAAAAGCTATCTTTTAGAGTCTTTTGTTTTAACATTGGTTACTTATTTAATAGTTGTTTAAGTTCATTCAATTCTTTGCGGAGCTGGCGCAGTTCCACTTGCATTTCCGGCAAACTTCTTTGTGCGATGGATGCCTTGAAATATTGTTTCAGCTCCATAGGAGGGGTACCGATAAGCTGGCTACCGTCCTTTATGCTACTGGGAACACCAGACTGTGCGCCAAGGTTCACTTTGTTGCCAATATGAATATGACCTGCAATGCCTACCTGCCCGCCGAACATGCACCATTCTCCTATCTTGGTAGAACCTGCTACACCTACTTGCGCCGCCATTACGGTGTGGGAGCCTATTTCATCATTGTGTGCCACCTGAATCAAATTATCCAGTTTCACACCGCTATGTACGATGGTGGCTCCCATAGTAGCACGGTCCACACACGTGTTGGCACCGATTTCCACATGGTCTTCCAGGATAGTGATACCTATTTGCGGTATTTTTTCATAGCCCTCGGAAGTGGGGGCGAAGCCGAAACCGTCTGCACCGATAACGCAACCGGAGTGCAGGATGCAGTGGTTTCCTACCCGGCAATCGTGGTAGATGGTGGAGTTAGCGTAAATAATACAGTCATTGCCCACTTTGGCACCGCTGCCAATCGTGACGTGCGGATGAATGACCGTATTGTCTCCCACCTCTGCGTATTCGCCAATGCAGGCAAAAGGCGCAATGTAAACATCCTTGCCAATTTTAGCTGTCTCGGCAACAAAGGCCAGAGAGTCAATTCCCACCCGCTTTGGCTTGCTTTGCTCATAAAGATTTAGCAATTTAGCAAGACTTTCATACGCATTGTCCACTTTAATCAGGGTGGCTTTCACTTCTTGTTCCGGAACAAAGTCCTTGTTTACCAGAACAATGCTTGATTGGGTTTCGTATATGTAGGGGGTATATTTGGGGTTGGATAGAAAGGAGATGGCTCCCGGTATTCCCTCTTCGATTTTCGCAAAGGTGTGAACGGTAGCATTCTCGTCTCCAACAATTTCTCCTTGGATAAATGTTGCAATTTGTTTAGCAGAGAACTCCATGTCTTATTCTTGTTAGATGGTTTCAAAACGCAAATAACGGACTTTTTTTTTATATTTCCTTGTCCTGAGGTGAATATTTTATACTTATCTATGCAAACGTTGGTAGCATAAGTAGTACTTTTTTACTTTCTTGGACAGAAGAGAGATATTGAGCATATCCGATGCTTCGGCAATATTCTTGATGCTGCCGTCGTTGTAGAGGATGTCAATACTGTCATCTGCCTCGTCGTACATATTCTTCTCGATGCTGGGGGTAGAGATGAAATATCTCGCTTCGGAGAGAGGGATGTTCAGTTGTTCACTGATTTGCAAAGTTAGTTCTTTTTTCCGTTCCTCACTAATAGGTTCGGTAGAAATCTCGACTTTGAAGATGTTTCGGTTAATCATGCCGGCGCTCAAGGTGGACAAAACCTTGTCCGAATGGCGGCTCCATACCTTGAGGGCAGTCCAGATGTCATTATCGTCCAACTGAATGAAATTCTCCAAACATTCGGGATTGTTGTAGAATGCCTCCCGGCTGATGTCGTTGTATAGAAAGAATTTCAAGGCGGGTGAGGCAAAGAGGTCTATGCCGCGGCTTGCCAGTTCCTTGGCGCGGAGCAGGGTGCTAATCAGCATTTTCTCGTAGGCAACGGAGGTTTTGTGCAGATAGACTTGCCAGTACATCAGGCGGCGGGCAGTGAGGAAGTTCTCAATAGAATAGATGCCTTTGGACTCTACTACCAGGTGGTCATCCTTTACATCCAGCATCTTGATAATGCGGGCGGAGCCAATGTTGCCTTCGGTCACTCCGGTATAGAAGCTGTCGCGGCGCAGGTAGTCCAGGCGGTCCATATCCAGTTGCCCGCTTACCAGTTGGTGCAGGAAGCGCTTGGGGTATTCATCCTTGAAAATTTGAATGGCGAGTGTCAACTGTCCGTTCATTTCCTTGTTGATACGTTCCATCAGCATCAAGGAGATGTCTTCGTGGGAGACGCCCTGCACGATGGTATTTTCCAGTACGTGGGAGAAGGGGCCGTGGCCGATGTCGTGCATCAGGATAGCGGCTTCCACAGCTTCGGCTTCGCTGTCGAAGATAAAGTTTCCTTTGGTGGCAAGTTGCTGGATGGCCTCACTCATCAGGTAGAAGGCTCCCAAAGAGTGTTGGAACCGTGTATGCTGCGCACCGGGATATACGACAGAGGACAACCCCAGTTGCTTGATACGGTTTAGACGTTGCAAAAGAGGATGTCGTACAACATCGTACAACAACCCCTTTGGTATGTTGATGAACCCGAAGACAGGGTCGTTGATAATCTTTCTTTCGAACATTAAGCGTTAGTCGTTAATCACTTTTTTCAACTCTTCCGCCATCTGTGCCTGCACTTCTTGGGCTGCTTTTCGGCTGGCGGCGGCGAAGTTCTCTGTCTTGTCCACGTAGATGATGCCACGGCTGGAGTTGACAATCAGGCCGCAAGTCTTGTTCATGCCATACTTGCAGACTTCTTCCAGGGAGCCGCCTTGTGCGCCTACGCCGGGAACCAATAGGAAGTGTTCGGGAACAATCTTGCGGATATCTTCGAAGGCGCGGCCTTGTGTGGCGCCTACTACGTACATCATCTGTTCGTCACTGGCCCACTCCTGGGATTTGCGGAGCACTTTTTCGAAGAGGCGTTCGCCGTTGGTGTCTTCCGTCAGCTGGAAGTCGTGCGAGCCTTTGTTGCTGGTCAACGCAAGCAGGATTACCCATTTGCCTTCGTACGTAAGGAACGGGGTCACACTGTCTTCGCCCATGTAGGGAGCTACGGTTACGGAATCTATATCCAGCTCTTCGAAGAAGGTACGGGCATACATGGCAGAGGTGTTCCCGATGTCACCGCGTTTGGCGTCGGCGATGATGAATTGGTCGGGATAGTTCTGCTTGATGTAGTTTACGGTTTTCTCGAAAGCTATCCAGCCTTTCACGCCCATGCTCTCATAAAATGCCAGATTGGGCTTGTAGGCGATGCAGAGGTCGGCAGTAGCGTCGATGATGGCTTTGTTGAAAGCGAATATAGGGTCTTCCTCTTTCAGAAGATGTTCGGGTATTTTCTTGATGTCGGTGTCAAGACCTACGCAAAGGAATGACTTCTTGCGCTTGATGTTCTCGAATAATTGCTGTTTGTTCATATTATTTTTTAGTTACGGGTTACTTATCACTGCCTTACAGTTCGCTCTCTTTCAGTCTTTCTGCATTTTCCGCCACAATCAGGTGGTCGATGCAGTCTTGGATGTCTCCGTCCATGAAGGCGGCGAGATTGTAGATGGTGTAGTTGATGCGGTGGTCCGTGATGCGTCCTTGCGGATAGTTGTAGGTGCGTATCTTGGCGGAGCGGTCGCCAGTGCTGACCATCGTCTTACGCTTGGAGGCGATGTCGTCGATGTACTTCTGGTGTTCCTTATCGTAGATGAAGGTACGCAAGCGCGAGAGGGCGCGTTCCTTGTTCTTGGGCTGGTCGCGCGTCTCGGTACATTCGATGAGGATTTCTTCGACTATGCCTGTGTTGGGATTCTTCCAGTTGTAGCGCAGGCGCACGCCGGATTCCACCTTGTTCACGTTCTGACCGCCGGCACCACCGCTTCGGAAGGTGTCCCACTTGATTTCACCTTCGTTGATAACTACGTCGAACTCTTCGGCTTCGGGAAGCACGGCTACGCTGGCGGCTGAGGTGTGTACCCGTCCTTGCGTTTCTGTGGCCGGTACGCGCTGCACGCGGTGCACGCCCGATTCATATTTCAGTGTGCCGTATACATTGTCGCCCGTCACGGAGCAGACAATTTCCTTGAAACCGCCGGCTGCACCTTCGTTGGCGCTGGATATCTCCATTTTCCATCCCTTGGATTCGCAATACTTGGTGTACATGCGGAAGAGGTCGCCGGCAAAGATTGCCGCTTCGTCACCACCCGTGCCGCCACGAATTTCGAGGATGGCATTACGGCCATCCTGCGGGTCGGTGGGGACGAGCAGCAGCTTTATCTGCTCTTCCAGTTCCGGTTGGCGGGCTTGGCAGGCATCCAGCTCTTCGCGTGCCATTTCCCGTATCTCCTGGTCTGTTTCGTTGGCGATAATTTCTTTGGCTTCTTCTATGCCGCCCAGTACTTGCATGTACTCTTTGCGGGCATTCATCAGGTCGCCCAGTTCTTTATATTCTTTGGTGAGCTTGACGTAACGCTTCTGGTCCGCAATCACTGCCGGGTCTGTAATCAAGGTCGACACTTCTTCGAAGCGGGCGACAAGCCCTTCCAGCTTTTCGAGTATGGTATTGTTGTCTGCCATATATTTAATACTTGAACTCTCCGAATTCGCTCTTGATAATCAGTTCTTTCTTGTCGCTTTCTTCCACGCGGCCTACAATCTGTGCATCGATGTTGAAACTCTTCGAAATAGCAATCACCTCTTCTGCATGTTCGGGAGAGAGGTACACTTCCAGGCGATGCCCCATATTGAACACCTTGTACATTTCGCTCCAGTCCGTATCGCTCTGCTCCTTGATGGTCTTGAACAACGGTGGAACGGGGAAGAGATTGTCTTTGATGACACGGCAGTTGTCTCCCACAAAGTGCAGTACCTTGGTTTGTGCGCCGCCCGAGCAGTGTACCATACCGTGGATTTGGGGACGGAGCGCATCGAGCAGCTTCTTAACTACCGGTGCGTAGGTGCGGGTGGGGGAAAGTACCAGCTTTCCTGCATCCAGCGGACTGTCTTCGACACTGTCTGTCAGTTTTAGCTTGCCACTGTATACCAGCTCTTCGGGTACAGCCTTGTCATAGCTTTCAGGGTATTTCTCTGCCAGGTATTTGGAGAATACATCGTGGCGTGCGCTGGTCAGTCCGTTACTGCCCATACCGCCATTGTATTCTTTCTCATAAGTAGCCTTTCCGTAAGATGCCAGACCTACAATCACATCGCCCGGACGGATATTGGCATTGTCTATAACATCTGAGCGCTTCATGCGGCAGGTCACTGTCGAGTCTACGATAATGGTACGTACAAGGTCGCCCACGTCGGCTGTTTCGCCACCGGTGGCATAAACGCCTACACCCATTTCACGGAGTTCGGCAAGCAGTTCGTCCGTACCGTTGATGATGGCGGAGATTACTTCGCCGGGAATGAGCAGCTTGTTGCGTCCGATGGTGGAAGATACCAGAATGTTGTCTACCGCACCCACACAAAGCAGGTCGTCGATGTTCATAATCAGTGCATCTTGTGCAATGCCTTTCCACACACCCAGGTCGCCGGTTTCCTTCCAGTACATATAGGCAAGACTGGACTTGGTGCCTGCTCCATCGGCATGCATAATGTTGCAATACTCCGGGTCACCGCCCAAAATGTCGGGGATAATTTTGCAGAAAGCCTGCGGGAAAATACCTTTGTCGATATTCTTGATGGCGTTGTGCACATCTTCCTTTGATGCGCTGACGCCTCGCATCATGTATCGTTGATTACTCATGAGATAATAGGTTTGTTCAATTGAATGTGCAAAGATACATCTAATCTTCTACAACACAAAGCGAGGCACAAAGTTTCTCGCCTTTGTGCCTCGCTATAGAGTTGTGTATTTATCAGAATTGTACCTGGGGAGCTTGTTCCGCTCCTTCTGCCGCTTCGAAATAAGCTCGTTTCTCAAAACCGAAGAGACCGGCAAGGATATTCTTGGGGAAACGGCGAATGGCTGTATTGAAGTTCTTGGCTGCATTGTTGAAGTTGGTACGTGCTACGTTGATACGGTTTTCCGTACCTTCCAGCTGTGCCTGCAGTTCCAGGAAATTCTGATTTGCTTTCAAGTCCGGATAGTTCTCCGTGATGGCAAGCAATTTACCGAGGGCGGAAGTCACCGCACCTTGTGCTTTCTGATATTCAGCCAGCTTTTCCGGAGTAAGGTCTGCAGCATCCACTTTGATTTGAGTGGCTTTGCTGCGGGCTTCTACTACACCTTCCAGTGTTTCCTTCTCGTGCGTGGCATATCCTTTCACGGTATTCACCAAGTTCGGAATCAGGTCGGCACGGCGTTGGTATTGGGTTTCTACGTTCGACCATTGTCCGCTGACATTTTCGTCCATGGTTACGAGTCCGTTATAGCCGGTTACACCCCAAATGGCGAGAAGAGCTATAACAACGATAATGATAATGGTTGATTTCTTCATACTTTTCATTTTTAGGCCTCACCTCCGATTCCTCTCCGATAGAGAGAGGGGAGGAGGGGAAGGCAGTTATTAATCATTTAATTATATTCTATGTAAACGTTTTATTTTCTTCCAGTATCCTCGAAGGTGTGTCAAAACGGTTGATGGCACACAGATGACACATCCTCGGCGTTAGAACCGGGAACCGGCTCCACCGCCACCTCCCATACCGCCTCCGAAGCTACCACCGCTGAAGCCTCCTCCGCCACTTCCGCCGAAGAGACCTCCACCACCGAAGATGACCGGACCACCTCCGCCTCCTCCCCGGTAATTTTCATCGTATGACTGCTGGCGGCGCACTACTTTATGTCCGCAATTGCGGCAGGTGTAGGTCACATCTTCCGTTTTCACTCCATTGCGGCGTGAGATGAGTATGCTGCTGCTACGTTGCAATTTATGTTGTCCGCAGTTGGGGCATTTGTTGGCAGCGCGTTGGGCAAGGATGCCTATAATAGATGCCACTGCGAGGAAACCGATAAGCCCCAGTAGGATACCTCCTACGGAGAGATCATCCTCCTCTTCCGTGTCATTCACCATAGTGCCGTCAAGACGTGAACAGACTGCCTTTACACCCGCTACCATTCCAGCATCCCAATTACCGTCTTTCAGATAGGGAATCATGTTTTTGGTCTGTATACGTTTGCAGATGGCATCAGGAAGGTCCCCTTCTAAACCGTATCCCGTATAAAACTGGATGCAGCGTTGGTCGGTTACCAGCAGAATGACCAAACCGTTGTTTTTTTCTTTTTTCCCTACTCCCCATTCATTGAGCAGCTGGTGTGAGAAATCAAAACAGTCTTCTTGTCCGATGGACGGGACAACGGCAACTACCGTTTCAATGCCAGTTTGCTGCTCCAATGCATAGAGCATACGGTCTATATTGTCACATGCCTCCGTGGATAGGATTCCGGCTGGGTTGCACACATAGCGTGTCTTGTCCTGAAGGTGTACTTTAGGAATATTCTTAGTGGTGTAGACTTCTTGTGCCTGCAAGGATAAGAGCAGGCATAAGAAGAATGTTATGGAAATAAATCGTCTCATACTACCAATATTTGTTGCGGCGAAGATAGGTAAAATCACATCAATGTATGTATTTCCCTACGAATTTCTTTACATGCTCGGTGTATTCCTGCGGATAATCCTTGTAAGACATGGCATGTGTGGCACCGGGTACAATCCATAATTCTTTGGGTTCGGGCTTGGCTTCATAGAGGGGATAAACCATCCACGTCGGTACAAAGGTGTCGGCATCACCGTGGATGAAGAGCATCGGCAAAGTACATTTCTTTACTTGCTCCAGGGCAGAAGCTTCGCGGAAGTCCCATCCGTACTCCTGCCGGCAAAGCCAGCTTGCAGTATGCAGTAGGGGGAAAGCGGGCAGTCCGAACTGTTCTTTCAACTCCCCGCGAAACTCATCCCATACGCTTGTGTAACCGCAGTCTTCCACAAAACACTTGATGAATGGCTGTTGGTATTGTCCGTGTTCCACTTCGCCGGATACCATCATGGTGGTGGCGGCTCCCATGGAGATGCCGTGTACTACCATCTTTGTACTGCGGGACGCTATGCTGTCCGCATGGTTGCGTCCGAAAAGCTCATCGGCGGTCTCGGTCCATTGCAACACGTCGAGCCGGTCTTTCCAGCCCATCTGTACATGGTTCCCTTCGCTCATCCCGTGTCCGTAAAGGTCGGGCAGCAGGATGTTGAACCCCATCTCCTTGCTGTACAGATAGCCTATCATCAGCATGCGCACGGCATTATCCGTATATCCGTGTACGATGACTGCTGTTTTGAGGGTGGGGTGGGCGGCGGCAACGTAGAGTGCATGCAGCGTCTCTCCGCGGTCGTTCTCGATGTAGAAGTCCTTCAGTGCTCCTGCGGTCATCAGGCTATCCACCCAGGGGTGCAGTTCGGGATAGCGCTCGTACATGAAATCGTAGGATGCGGCTATGTTGCGGCTGCGTGAAACGAGGTCGTCCGGTTTCAGGGAATAGCCCAGCATATAGTACCCTCCGCACAACAGTACGGTGCAGAGGGCAGCCAGACCGAGAATCGAATATTTTATGGCTTTCTTCATTATTTATTCCAAATTTCCCATGCAGCAAAGGCTTGCAGCAGCAACATCTCCAGTCCGTTCTTGGTGACGGCTCCTTGTGCCTGGCCTTTCTTCATGAAGAGGGTTTCGTTTGGATTATATAACAAATCGTAGAGCAAATGGTTGGGAGTCAGTAGCTCGTAAGGAATGTTGGGGCAGAAGTCCACTTTGGGATACATGCCTACTGGGGTACAGTTGACAATCACTGTGTACTCTTGCATGATTTCCGGTGTCAGTTCCTCATAAGTGAGGTATTTATCCTCTTTCTTGGCGCGTGATACGAAGGTACTTTTTATACCCAGGTTCTCCAGCCCGCGATATACGGCTTTCGATGCGCCGCCGGTGCCCAGAATCAAGGCTTTTTTGTGATGTGGTTGCAAAAGTGGTTCTATGGATTGTGTAAATCCTATGATGTCGGAGTTGTAGCCAACCAGTTTCACTTTGCCTTTGGGAAGGCGGATAATCTTAATGACATTGACGGCGCCTATCTTGGCCGTGTCTTTGTCCAGTTCGTCCAGGTAGGGGATGACTTGCTCCTTGTAAGGGATAGTCACATTCAGTCCACAGAGGTTGGGATTTTCCTCGATAACTTCCATGAAATCCTCGATACGTGGAATTTCGAAGTTTACATATTCTGCATCAATATTTTCTGCCTTGAATTTCTCATTGAAATATCCGATAGAAAAGGAATGTTTCAACGGGTAACCTATTAAACCGTATTTCTGCATAATATTTTAGTTATTGATTGAACTATATTCGTTTGTTTATGGAGTACATTATTGGTCGGAAGTAGTTGAGGAGGTGATTACCGGTTCTTTGATGATAACAAAACCTCCGAATTGCAATCCGTTGTCTTTTCCGTTCAAACAGAACTTTCTGTCGAATACGGGTTTATTTTTTGATTTCCAGGTCAGTTTGCTAGAGAAGGTGATGACGTCTTGAGTACCATCGTTCCAGTCTATTATCACTTTTTCGTTATCGAATGTATCGTCGCCATTGAATTCTCCAAAAGTGAGAAAGTATTTGCCAGTTTCAAATTTCATTGTTTGCAGACCGTTGAAGTGTGCAAGGTAAGCTTTGGTTTGGTTTATAGGAACGTCCTTTTCATAAATTTTTCCATTATAGATTGCCTTGATTCCTTGCTTGGCAATGTTGCCGGGAGTTTTAGGATTCAACAAATCATTACCTTGAACATCTTGTACTGCGATATGCAGTTCGATAGGAGCAAAATCCCATATCATATCATCACTTCCCGAATCATCGCAAGCTGTGAAACCGGCAACGCAAAGGAGGGAAATAAATAATAAATAGAGGGTGTGTGTAGCTTTCATAAGGTCTCTTTCTTATATAAGTTTCTTCTTTTTATTTAGTTGCCACATAAAGTGTACATATCCCGAAAGTCAGCCGCTTGAAGTGCACTTCGCTGAAGCCTGCCTTGCGGATAACTCCCTGCATCACTTCTCCTTGCGGGAAGGCGCGAATACTTTCCGGTAGATAGGTATAGGCGCTGTTGTCTTTCGAAATACATTTACCGAGCAGGGGGATAACGACTTTGGAGTAGATGGTGAACAGTTGTTTCATCGGGAAGCGGTCCGGTGTAGAGAGTTCCAGTATGACGAGATGTCCGCCGGTCTTTAGTACGCGGCACATCTCAGACAGTCCTTTGTCCAGCCCTTCGAAGTTGCGGATGCCGAACGCTACGGTCACGGCGTCGAAGCTTTCGTCGGCAAACGAGAGGGAGGTGCAGTCCTCCCGGGCAAATGAAATCTTGTCCGAGAGGTGCGCCTGCTTTACTTTTTCACGTCCCACGTTCATCATGCCTTCCGAGATGTCGGTGCCAATCAGGCTATCGGGTTGCAGTTCGCGGCATGCAAGGATGGCGAAATCGCCGGTGCCGGTAGCTACGTCCATAATGCGCCGGGGGCGGAAAGGACGTAGGTACTTGATTGCTTTCCTACGCCAGCTGCGGTCAATACCCATGGATAGAGTGTGATTCAGCTTGTCGTAGGCAGGAGCGATGTTGTCGAACATTTCTTCCACTTGTTCGCTCTTCTTGCCGTCATTGCCGTAGGGCTTGATGTGTTCTTGGGGGTAATCCATGATTTTTTAATGTGCTAATGTGCTGATATGCCAATGTGCTAATTGGCTGCGCTATTATGCCGCAAGGTCATTAGCACATTGGCATATTATCACATTAAGTAATTAGTTACATTCTTTTCAATGCGTTCGGCAATGTTGCTGGTATCTTCCTTTACAAACTTCTCGCCGGTGATGTGTTCGTACAGTTCGATGTAACGTTCACTGATTGAAGTAACGATTTCGTCTGTCATTTCCGGTACTTGCTGTCCTTCTTTACCTTGGAAGCCGTTGTCCATCAGCCATTCGCGTACAAACTCCTTGGAGAGTTGCTTTTGCGGTTCGCCGTTGGCAAAACGTTCTTCGTAGCCTTCGGAGTAGAAGTAGCGGCTGGAGTCGGGCGTATGGATTTCGTCCATCAGGTAAATCTTGCCGTCGTGCTTGCCGAATTCGTATTTGGTATCTACCAGAATCAATCCGCGTTCAGCTGCAATCTCGGTGCCGCGTTTGAAGAGGGCCATGGTATATTGCTCCAATACGGCATATTCTTCGGGTGTAGCCAGACCTTGTGCCAGGATTTCTTCTTTGGAGATGTCGGCATCGTGTTCGCCAATCTCGGCCTTTGTGGTCGGGGTGATGATGGGTTCGGGGAATTTCTGGTTTTCCTTCATCCCTTCGGGCAGTTTCACGCCGCAGATTTCACGTACGCCGCTCTTGTAGGCACGCCATGCGCTGCCGCAGAGATAACCGCGTACAATCATTTCTACGGGGAATCCCTCGCACATCACACCTACCGTCACCATCGGGTCGGGCGTAGCCATTTTCCAGTTGGGACAGATGTCGGTTGTGGCATCCAGGAATTTTGCTGCAATCTGGTTCAGCATTTGTCCTTTGAAGGGAATACCTTTCGGCAATACTACGTCGAAGGCTGAGATGCGGTCAGTAGCTACCATGACCAACTTTTCACCATTGATGTTGTACACATCACGAACTTTTCCGTGGTACACGCTTTTCTGTCCGGGAAAGTTAAATTCAGTTGCTGTTAATGCTTTCATCTTTGTAATATTTACGATTTGAGAATTTACTGTTTCTGTTCAATCTTGCTATCAGCTTGTTCGGCTTTGCGTCGTTCACGCTCCGCTTTCGCTTCCTTGTCGAACTTCTCGTAGGCCTCCACAATCTGAGTTACCAACTTGTGGCGTACGATGTCTTTCTTGTTCAGCTCCACAAAACTGATGCCTTTTACGCCTTTCAGAATCTTCAGTGCCTGCACCAGACCGGAAGTCTGGGAAGAAGGCAAGTCAATCTGCGTCATGTCCCCCGTGACAATCATCTTGGTGTTCATGCCCATGCGGGTGAGGAACATCTTGATTTGCTGGGTGGTCGTGTTCTGCGCTTCATCCAGAATGACAACGGCATCGTTCAGTGTACGTCCGCGCATAAAGGCGAGAGGGGCAATCTGGATGATGTTCAGCTCCATATACTCTTTCAGCTTGGCGGCAGGTATCATGTCCTGCAGGGCGTCATAGAGTGGTTGCAGATACGGGTCTATCTTGTCCTTCATGTCGCCGGGCAGGAAACCGAGCTTTTCTCCGGCTTCTACGGCGGGGCGGCTGAGGATGATTTTCTTTATCTCCTTATTCTTTAGTGCCCGCACGGCAAGCGCGATGGCGGTATAGGTTTTTCCTGAACCGGCAGGACCGATGGCAAACAGCATGTCATTCTTGGCAAATGCCTCTACCAGCTTCAGCTGGTTCTCGCTGCGCGGGATAATCGGCTTTCCGGTTACGCTGAATACAATGACATTGCCCGACTTTTCCGCTTGCGGGGCATTGCCTTTGATGATGTCTATAATGACCTCTTCTTTCAAAGAATTGTATTCGGCACAGTATTTCTCCAGTTTGGTGATGTTTTCCTCAAATGCACACATTTCCTCCTCATCACCCAATACTTTGATGACATTGCCGCGGGCAACGATGCGGAGCTTGGGATACAAGGCTTTTATCAGCTGCATGTTGGCGTTGTTTACGCCATAAAATATTACCGGGTCAATATCTTCAAGAACAATCAGTTTTTCTATCATTGATATGTTTTAAGTTCAATTCGTTCTTTTAGTGAAACGTTCTGCAAATGTAGTGAAACGTTTGGATACTTAAACAGTTCCATTGGGTATTTTTTTTGCAGTGGCTTCGGGTAGATTGTCGGTAATTGTTGCACGACGATGCCGTTTCCTTTTTTTGAGCATCCGATACGTTGTCGGTTCAGCGTCTGTTCCTTCATGTTGAAGATGATATTGGGGTCGAAGTGCTGCCCGTTGACGCGTGTCTCGAAGTGCAGATGCTCAGTAGAGGCGCGTCCGGTGCGTCCGGTCAGTGCGATGGGCTGTCCGGCTTTGACTGTGTCGCCACAATGTACAAGGTTTTTGAAGTTGTGGCTGTATATCGTTTCCAGTCCGAAGTCATGGCGTACGACGACGACATTGCCGTAGGCGCTATAAGGCTTGGACATCCGTACTACGCCGTTGAAGGCACTCCGTATGGTGTCTTTGGCGCAGGTCTTGATGTCTATGCCGCTGTGGCGTCCCCGCCCCCGTCCGTAAGGGGAGATGACTTTTCCTCCAGGCAGGGGAAAGGAGTATTCCGTGTCCGGAATGTCCTCCAAAGGTAGCTCTATCAGTTCTCTTTGCGAAAACAGTCCCGGAGTGGCAACGCGAATATGGTTGGTTTCCATGGCGGAAAAGACCGTTTTCTTCCCTTGTGCCGTGGCACCAAGGGCTATGAGCAGGAGAGGGACAAGAATACGGATTTTCATTTATTCAAAATATTGTATACTCCCACCGGTAGAGGAAGCATATTTCTCCAACAGTTCCAATATCATTTCGGCTGCTTCTTTCAGACCTTCCTGCCCGTTGTAGCCGTTGACAATGGCAAGGATATGGCGGGTTTCAAGTTTCATCTTGGTGCGTTCGTGGTCGCTGGTCGGGGTACCGATACCGCCTATACGGTCGCGGTAGACGGGCAGCCCTTCTATGTTCAGCATGCCGCGGCCTATACCCTCGAACGATTCCTCGGCACGTCCTATGCCCAGCTCAAGGTCGCTTCCTTGTATCTCGTCGGCATCAAATCCGCCGATAGAGTGGCCCGTACGTAGGGAGACAAGGTTGATAAGGTCTACCAACGTATCTATCTGATAGAGTTCCAATCCGCGCAGCAGTCGCCGTCTCAGTGCTTCGGCCGAGGGACGGTAGCGGCTGGGATCCTTGCCGCAACGTTTGTAGGCTTCGCGGGTGGCGGCAATGACGGGTTGGTACTTGATGCTGTCCGTGGTTTCACGGGCTCTTAGCTCTTGGGTGAAAGTTGCGATTTCCTGCCACAACCCTTCGCAATATGGGGTATTTGTCACTTCGGCAAATACGGCTGCACCGCGGAATTCGGGGCAATTCTGCTTGATTTCTTTAGAAAGTGCGATATGATACATTAATGCAATCCGTTTGAATGGGTTAACATGATTCCCGACAATATCCTTCCGGATTTGATACCCATCCGGCGTGCCGAGAAGAACTCTTCATATTGGGTAAAAGTACATATATTGGCTGTCTCCACTTGTGCGGAAGGTACTCCGAAGTCCAGCAGTTGCAGTCGGTTGGCAGCCCATAGGTCGATATGGTATTTGTGGGTGGCGGGTTTCCATTCGGAGATGTAATCCATCTGGAAACCGTTCTTGCGGAATGCTTCATAGACTTCGTCGCCTACCTCGAAGGCGGAAAGGGAGATGCCGGGGCCGATGCAGGCTATCACTTCTTTGCCCTCTGTACCATAGCGGGCACGCATCTTGTCGAGTGTGTGGCCGAGGATGTAATTCACAGTGCCGCGCCATCCGGCATGAACAGCGGCTATCACGGCATTCTTCCGGTCGTAGAGCAGGATGGGAATGCAGTCTGCCGTAGAGATACAGATGCAGTAGCCCGGTTCACGGGTTATCAGTGCATCAATGCCCTGCAACATGGAGTGGCGTTCTTCTGCTGTTGCTTGCAGGTAAGTTCCGTCAATGACAAGTGCCTTTGTCCCGTGGGTCTGAAACGGGATGACCAGTTCTTGGGGGCGTTGGGGCAGGGAAGAACATACTATTTCCTGGTTGCGGCGTACAGCTTCGGCTTCGTCTCCCGTGTAAGGTGTACAGTTGAGGAAGGCATAGTTACCTTGGCTGCATCCACCGTGGCGGGTGGTTACAAAACAAGAAATGCCGGGATATGAGGCAAGCAGCTCATATCCCAACATTTTCCTATCTTCTGTAAGAGGAATCATTTTTTATCTTCCTCCCAATCTTCTTCGTATTCAAAGTCCTCGAGGTCCTCTATGTCCTCGTCGTCGTTGACGTATTCATAGCTGAGGTCCTCGTCCTCACCCTCTTCTTTCAATTCTTCCTGCAGGTGGCTGAGGTCTTTGGCGCGGTGGGCAATGCTGTCCACTTTGCCTTCTATCTTATTGCTTTCCTTGTTCAGCTCTTCCCAAAGGATGTCTTTCAGCGTGGAGATGCCCATGCCTGCCACGGCAGAGATAAAGATATGAGGAATACCTTCGGGCAGTGTCGGCTCTATCTCGTCCATCAGCTCCTGGTCCAGCATGTCACATTTGGTGATGGCAAGCACGCGTTGTTTGTCCAGCATTTCGGGGTTGAAGGTGCGGAGCTCGTTCAGGAGTATGTCGTACTCCTTGCGGATGTCGTCGCTGTCGGCAGGCACCATGAACAGCAACAGGGAGTTGCGCTCGATGTGTCGCAGGAAGCGCAATCCCAATCCTTTGCCCGCACTGGCTCCTTCGATGATTCCGGGAATGTCCGCCATCACAAACGATTTGCTGTCGCGATAGGACACGATGCCCAGATTGGGTTCCAGCGTTGTAAACGGATAATTGGCGATTTTGGGCTTCGCCGCAGAAACGGATGCCAGTAAAGTAGATTTTCCTGCATTGGGGAAACCTACCAGACCGACGTCTGCCAGCAGCTTCAGTTCCATGATTACCGTCAACTCCTGCATCGGTTCGCCCGGTTGTGCAAAGCGGGGAGCCTGGCGTGTGGCGGTTTTGAAGT
>ULLS01036763.1_pt1 | contig 33038 bp, 30 predicted proteins | sample 1951471 | NCBI WGS metagenome assembly ULLS01 (sample SAMEA4835532, study PRJEB28245) | human gut metagenome | biome: gut microbiome; material: fecal sample | place: Denmark | collected 2008 | reverse complement strand
TCTTCACCGATACCGTGAGTTTCTTGCGCTCATTATCGACGGCCTCGATGGTACCCTGGAAGCTTGAGAAAGGACCATCGGTGACCTTGACGGTCTCGCCGACGAAGAATGGTATTTCGTTTTCCTCCTCCATGGCATTCATTTCATCGACCCGGCCGAGGATGCGCGCGACCTCCTGTGGACGCAGAGGCGTGGCGATCATCTTGCGGCTGTCCTCTTTCGTATCGCCGAGGAAACCAAGCACATTGGGAGTATTGCGAATAATTATCGGAATCTGACCGACGAAAGCAGCCTCCACCAATACATAACCCGGATAGGAGACCTTCTCTTTGGAGACCTTCTTTCCGTTGCGGATGGTGTAGACCTTTTCGGTGGGGATCAAGACCTGGGAGATGTAGTCCTCGAGGTGGTTGTGACGGATTTCGGCCTCGATATACTCCTTGACCTTACCCTCCTTGCCACCAACGGCGCGGACAACATACCACTGTTTTTCAATCTTGCTCATCGCCTGTACGCACAATTAACGGCCAAGATTACCCAGTGTCTTGTAGATGACACCCATAAGATTCTCGAACGTCAGGTCCATGGCCAAAACGACGATCGCGAAGATGACCGAAGCCACCATCACGACAACCGTGGAGCTCTGAAGCTGCGGGAACGTGGGCCACGTCACCTTGTTTACAAGCTCGTTATAGGATTCTTTAACGTAGTTGAACATATTTCTGCGTCTTTATCTTTGCAGGAGCAGAGAGATTCGAACTCCCATCAACGGTTTTGGAGACCGCTATTCTACCCTTGAACTATGCTCCTAAAAAGAGGCGGCGCGGAAACACCGCCTCGGGATTGTATCGTGTGATTACTTCACGACCTTCAGGATCTGACCGGCACCTACCGTACGGCCACCCTCACGGATTGCGAAACGCAGACCCTCGTTCAGGGCTACCGGGTAGATCAGCTTCACGGTGATCGTTACGTGGTCACCAGGCATCACCATGTCTACGCCTGCGGGCAGGTGAACCTCACCGGTAACGTCCATCGTACGGAGATAGAACTGCGGACGATAGTTGTTGTGGAACGGCGTGTGACGGCCACCCTCTTCCTTCTTCAGGATGTAGACCTCAGCCTCGAACTCGGTGTGCGGGGTGATCGAGCCGGGCTTAGCGACTACCATACCACGCTTAACCTCCTTCTTGTCGATACCGCGGAGCAGCAGACCTACGTTGTCGCCGGCCTCGCCCTCATCGAGCAGCTTGCGGAACATCTCGACACCCGTGCAGGTCGAAGTCAGGGTCTTCTCCTCCAGACCGATGATCTCAACGGGATCACCGACATGGATGATACCGGTCTCGATACGGCCCGTAACTACGGTACCACGGCCGGTGATCGAGAACACGTCCTCGATAGGCATCAGGAACGGCTTCTCGTTCTCACGCTGCGGCAGCGGAATGTAGCTGTCTACGGCGTCCATCAGCTCCATGACCTTCTCCTCCCACTTCGGCTCGCCGTTCAGGGCACCCAGAGCGGAACCGCGGATGATGGGGGCGTTGTCGCCATCATAGTCGTATTTCGAAAGCAGGTCGCGAACCTCCATCTCGACCAGGTCGAGCATTTCGGGGTCGTCCACCATGTCGCACTTGTTCAGGAATACTACGATCTTCGGCACGTTCACCTGACGGGCGAGCAGCACGTGCTCGTTGGTCTGAGGCATCGGACCGTCGGTAGCGGCAACCACGAGGATGGCACCGTCCATCTGGGCAGCACCCGTAACCATGTTCTTCACATAGTCGGCGTGTCCCGGGCAGTCTACGTGAGCATAGTGGCGGTTGGCCGTCTGGTACTCGACGTGCGAAGTGTTGATCGTAATACCACGCTCTTTCTCCTCGGGTGCGTTGTCGATCGAGTCGAACGAACGGAGCTCCGACAGACCTTTCTTAGCCAGAACGGTCGTAATAGCAGCGGTAAGAGTGGTCTTACCGTGGTCGACGTGACCGATGGTACCGATGTTCACATGCGGTTTCGAACGGTCGAATTTTTCTTTTGCCATAGTATTAAGTTATTTAAAGTATTGTTAAAAATTGCCCTAAAGTTTTAAAATTCATTCCGCAGAACAAGCGAGCGACACAAACGCCTTTCTCCCCGTAGGTTAAAAGCCATTCGCATCACACGCCGGCTGCGCATAGAGCGGAAGACGAGGCTCAAACTCGCGACCCTTAGCTTGGAAGGCTAATGCTCTATCAACTGAGCTACTTCCGCAAAAATATACCGTATCAGAGTCAGCCCTCCCCGCGAGGGGCCGTATTGGCGACCTGCTTCGGGATTTGCAACTCCGACCGGCTCTTCTCTTTTTTCGAGTGGGAAGTGATGGATTCGAACCACCGAAGGCGTACGCCAGCAGATTTACAGTCTGCCCCATTTGGCCACTCTGGTAACTTCCCTTTATCTTGTGCTCCGTTCCGGAACCGCCTTGCGGCGACCTCATCCGGCCCTCCCCGCGTCGGCTTGCGAGCCGATGGAGGGATTCGAACCCACGACCAGCTGATTACAAATCAGCTGCTCTGGCCAACTGAGCTACATCGGCAATATCCACCGTTTTGGATTGCAAAAGTAGGCATAAAAAATTTATCTACCAAATTATTCGGGATAAATTTTCCACTTTTTTAACTCTTCTCAAAGAACCCCGTCCGACCGCTTTCGCTTCACGGGCGAAATCGGGTGCAAAGTTAGGAAAACTTTTGAATAACACAACAATCTGCGCAAAAAATATCACAACTTCTGCCCACAAACCGCACACAGCTTCCCGAAGCATCCGATCCTTCAGCCCGATACCGAGCGACACCTATATATAAAGAGCTGACAACAACTGCGCCAATCCTACCCGGAGCATCAACGGGGACGCGACGCGGCAATCAGTTGGGCGGGGGTTGCCTGCAGATAGTTCTTGCAGAAACGGCTGAACTGCGTGTAATAGCGGAAACCGTACTTTTCCATCAGGGCACGCGTACTCTGCTCTCCATCCTGGATATCGGTCAGAATCCGCTGCGCCTTCTGCCGCATCATCCAATGGTAGACGCTGTCGTCGAAATGTTCGGCAAAGCGGCGTTTGAAGACTGAAAGGCTCATTCCGGCCAAGGCAGCCAGTTCGGCAACACTGCGCGCCCGTTCGTAGTTGTTGCAAACGAACGTGCGGAAATGATCTTCGGGCTGCATCATGGGCTGAAAGAAATAAGCCAGTTCGGTAGGAGTGTAAAGCGCCTTGATCAACAGGAACAGTTCGGTCGCCTTGATCCGGTGGTATCGGGCGCACTCAACCAGCTCGGGGACAACGAACAGTCCGGCAAGAAGCGACTCGATCACCGGGTGGAGCGACAGCGAAGGAATCGGATCAGCGGGGATGACCGTATCCTCCGATGCCGAAGCACCGAAAATATCCCCCTCGCAAAAACCGAGACCGCGCGACAGCGACAACACCACGGCACGGGTTCCTTCATCCTGTCCCGTCAGGGAGAAGGGTTCGCCGCAAGGCAGACAGGCGCATTGTTTCGAAGTGATCAACCGAACGGGATCGTTTGCCCGCTCGAATTTCAGCGATCCCGACAGGACAAACACCAGACGGACAATCCGATCGGGATTGAACCGCAGGCCATCACCGACCTGTCGAAACGACAGGAGGGCAAAACGGCAATAGGCGACATCGCCGACACGGCGGAACGGAGAGGAAAACGTAGGACACCTACTACAATCCGCAGTACAACACTCTCTCCATGGCAACTCCACAAACTGCGGTTTGGTTTGATAATCCATATAAAGGCAAAAAACTTTTTTCGAACAAAAATACGAAAAAAAACGGAACCTGCAATATCAACCCGAAACCTCAAACCAAAAATCCCCGCCGTATTCAGGCGGGGATCCAGGCACGGACCTTCCGGCCCATTGCTTTATTTATAGCTTATAATCAGCACTTTTGATGATTCCCAGAAGCGAGTAGGATCAAGAATGCGCAACTGTTCGACCACCTTGTCTGCATTCGTAACCAATTCGTAAGATCCCTCGGGATGACTCGAAACGACCGTTACTCGACGGTGCCCTACGGGAATCTCGGTCAGCAGACGCGAATCACCCTGCGTAAAGCTGTCGGTATTACCGCCCCGGCCAACGGTCAGGGTGCGGCCGATAAAGCCCTGCTTGTTGATGATCTGGGCATCGCGCAACTCCTTCTCCGAGCCGACGATGTAATAGACCGTATTGAGCTGGTTCTCGAGATCCACCTTCTCGTTGCTGAGCGTCTCGACCTCCTCCTCGCGGCGGGCCACCGTCTCGGTCAGCTGCTCGACCTCGATACCGCGCTGCGTCAGGTCTTCGCGCAGACGGGCCACCTCGTCACGCTTCTCGCCGAGTTGCCTTTCTAGATCGCCGATCATGCGCTCGAGTCCCTCGATACGCAGGTTGGCCTTGCGCAACTGCGCGGCCGAACGCTCCAGCGACTCGATCTTCTTGCGGTTATCCTGCAGCAGACGGTCGATGGCGGCGATATCGTTGTTGATCTCCTCGACGGGCCGGCGGGTCCCCTCCTGCTCTCCGGCCACGGTGATCAGGTTCTCGCGCGACTTGATGATCGCCAGATTCTCCGAAATGGCATTGATGTCCGAGAAGACGAGATTGATGAGCGAATCCTTCGCCCGGATGACCGACGTCAGCGAATCGCGCTCATGATCGGTTTCAGCGATGATCGCCTGCTTCTGTTTGCCGGCACACGAAGCCAGCAGGAGTGCGCCCAGGAATACGGGCGCGAGACGTTCCAGCATTTTTTTCATAACATGAAACTTGCTAAGATCGAATAACTTATTGCTTTCGGCCGCAAATATAGAAATAAATCCCTTTACGTGTACGATTTTTTGAAGGGCTCCGTAAAAAAACAACGGACCGCAATTCGATTGCGGTCCGTTATTTCTCGCTCGGAAGCGTCCTACTTCGCAGCGTTCTTCTTATCGTAGCGTTTTGCGTAGCGGCTCATAAACTTATCGACGCGACCAGCGGTGTCTACCAACTTCATCTTACCGGTGTAGAACGGGTGAGACGTGTTGGAAATTTCCATCTTATACACGGGATAGGTTTCGCCGTTCACCTCGATGGTCTCTTTTGTCGAAACGGCGGACCGACACAAAAACACGTGGTCGTTGGACATGTCCTTGAACGCCACCAAACGATAATTTTCCGGATGAATACCCTTTTTCATTTGTCGTTTTTGTTTTTGGTTAATGCTTAAGCGCGACAAAGGTACGAATTTATTTGCAACAAACAACACCCTGCGGACTTTTTTTCAACTTTTCGTCCAACTCTCCGGCGGCAATGCCGCAGAGCATCAGCCGACAACACCGCCCCCGGGGCACGACCACGGCCAAGCCCCCCGCACTGGCGTGAAACGGAGGCGGAAGACGCTCCCGAACAGAGAGTCCCCGAGCGTTAGAAGGGATCGGAGGTAAAATCCCGCCGCGCATTGCGAAATACGAATTGTTTTCGTATCTTTGCGCTCCGAAGCGGTCATCCGGCCGCGACAGGGCCCATAGCTCAGTTGGTCAGAGCAGCGGACTCATAATCCGAAGGTCGTGGGATCATGCCCCTCTGGGCCCACCGGTGAATCCGGCGGCGAACGAATTCGCCGCCGGATTCCTTTTTTCCACAGGCGGCCGGGGTTTCTCCCGTTTTTTTCGTATCTTTGCCGGCAAACAAAAAAACAGAGATTATGGAATTCGAAGGTACCGTGTACAAAATAATGCCCGTGACGAAAGGCACTTCGGCCCGCGGCGAATGGCAGCGCCAGGATGTGGTCTTCGAGATGAACGAAGGTTCGTTCACCCGCAAGATCTGCGTGACGTTCTTCAACAAGCCCGACGACGTGGCCCGGCTGCGCGAAGGGGCGACCTACACCGTTTCGGTGAACATCGAGTCGCGCGAATACAACGGCCGCTGGTATACCGACATCCGGGCCTGGCGCATCCAGCCCAAGCAGGAGCCCGCACCGGCACCGATGCCGGACATGCCCCCGATTGCCGAGGAACCCGGCTATGCATCGGCCCCGGCTGCCGAGGTGGACGACCTGCCGTTCTAAATTCAGGACCGGCCGCCGCAACAGGGCCGTGCCCCGCACGAGCGGAATGGCCTGCACACAGCGAACCCCGGAAACGGAATTCCGTTTTCGGGGTTCGTATTTCTCCGGGACACAAAGGCAAGGCCGCAGCCGGCGGACAGGAACAAAAACCTGCCGCACAAGCACCGAAGGGGCTCTTCGGCCGACACCCGTCGAAAGGAAAGCCGACCGGAGAACAAACAGGAACCGGATGCACGAGGCACGTGCATCCGGTTCCTGTCTTGTATCTCCGTACGAACTACTTCGCGGGCTCAACGGCCGGAGCCGCAGCGGTCGAATCGGCGGGAGCCGGCTCTACATAGGGAGTCACGTCGATGAGCTCAACCTCGAACTCCAGAGCCTCGTTGGGGCCGATGTCACGGCCTGCACCGCGGGCGCCATAGGCCAGCTCGGCCGGAATCCACAGCGTGATCGTACCGCCCTTGCCGACAAGCTGCATGCCCTCGGTCCATCCCGGGATCACCCGGTTGAGCGGGAACTCGATCGGCTCATCCTTGTCGTAGTCGTCGGGACGCTGCTGCTTGAGCATCTCCTGCTGCTCCTTCGGACGGTTGGCAAACTTCGAGGTGTCGAACACCTTGCCCTCGCGCGTACGGCCCGTATAGTGCACCTTGACCACGTCACGCGGATCCTTGGCACGGACCGTCGTGTCGCCCTCGTTCGTAATCTTGTAGAGCAGACCCGACTCGGTCTTCTTCACACCCGACTTCTTCTCGATCTTCTCGAGCCATGCCTTCGAAGCCTCGGCATTCTCGGCCGGACGCTTTACCATGAAGTAGTACTGCAGGTAGCGGTTCACCTCATCCTCCTGCATCTTCGGGTTCTTGTCGATCACGTTCTGCAGCGCCTCCTTGACCCATACCAGCTGGATCGGCATGCCGCTCTGGACGATGTTGTAACCGATGTCGTTACCGAATGCATAGGAGATCTGCTCGCGCTCCTCCTCGCTCTCGAACATCTCGGGATCGGCTGCGGGATACTCCACCTTCGTGGAATCGCCGCCGGCCAGACGGATGCTGTCGGCCTCGGCGCGCTTCTCGGCGATGGCACGCATGCGGGCACCACGCTTGTTCATGAAGTAGTCGCGCAGCATCTCGAGCGACTCGTCGTGCTTCTGCGAAGCCTTGTTGAGCGCCCCTTCCTCGATAGCCTTCGTCACTACGGCATAGTCGAACGGGATGTCCTTCATCTCATAGCTGATGCCGAAACCCATGTTGGCACCCAAGGCATACGACAGCGAGTCGAACTCCGACAGGCTGCCCATCTGTACCTTGCCATTGCCGCCCCCGCAGGAGGTCAGCAGCGCGGCGCCGGCGAGCGTCGCGGCAAAAATGATCTTTTTCATTGTCGTTGAATAGTGTATGAATTAAATGTTTGCTCCGAAACTAAAATCGCACAAAGATATAAAAAATACGTTTCCGATCACTTTTTTATTCTATTTTCTACGCAAATTGTTGCGCCGCGACCAATCGCCGTATTTCTCGACGCCGACCAGCTCGATTTCGTAGCGCAGCGGCGGGTGCGGGGCCACGCCGAGCTCCTTGTTGCCCTCGGCCCCATAAGCCTCGGCCGAGGGGATCCACGACTCGATCCGGCCACCCCGGCCGATGAGTTTCACACTCTCCCGCACTCCGGGACGCAGGTCGCGCAACTGCACGCGCAACGTATCGCCTCGCTCATAGGAGGAGTAGAGCTGCCGTCCGTCGGTCGTGGAGATGACATAGCGCACCTCGACGCTGTCGCGGTCCGAGGTCGGAATGCGTCCCTGATCTCCCACCTCGGTCACCGTATAGGTCACACCCGACGAGGTACGGGCATACGAACGGTTCGACGTGGCGATATCGGCCAGGAACTGCTCCTCGTAGGCCCGCGCCTTTTCGGGCAGGGCATAATTGAGGTAGCTCAGGTAGAAAGTCTCGGCCTGCTCAACCGAGAGGCGCGTCTTGTCGCGGAAGACGTCGCGGATTCCCTCGCAGACGGCATCGACGTTGATCGTCGAATCCATCCGCTGGAGGTTCAAACCCACATTCATACCGATCACATAAGCCACCGAGTCGGTGTCCGAGGCGAGTTTCGCGCCTCCGCCCGAGTGCTTCGAGCAGGCTCCGGCCAGCAGTGCCAGCAGCGGGAGCAACCACACGTTCCGTTTCATATCGTTCAAGTCAGTTGTTTGTTCCGTTTACCGAAGATCCATATTAATAAGGTACCCAACACGGCGGCCGCTGCCGAACCCATCAGGATGGCGATCTTGCCGCGATCGATGAGCGCCACATCGGAGAATGCGAGCGAATCGACGAAGAGCGACATCGTGAAGCCGATGCCGCCCAGACAGGCCACCGCCAGCAGCATCCGCCACGAAGCCCCTTCGGGCATGGCAGCCAGCCCCGTCTTCACGGAGATCCACGCCGCAAGGAATATGCCCAGCGGCTTACCCACGACCAGTCCGAAGAAGACCCCCATGCCAATCGACCCGATCTCGGGCGAATGGGCAAAGATCCGGAAATATTCGGGCGAGGCGATGCCGACCCCGGCATTCGCCAGGGCAAAGATCGGCATAATGAGGAAGGTTACATAGGGAGCCAGCGCCTCCTCCAGCCGGTAGGACATCCCGACCGAGCGGGTGGACAACTGCCTGACGCGGCGCAGACAGGCCCGCTGTTCCTCGTCGGGGAAATCACCCCCGGAGGTTGCAATCGACTCGAAAGCCCCCTTCAGGGAGGCCATCTTGCGGACGAAATACTCCTTGCCGTAGCGCGGCTCCATCGGGATGAGCATGGCCATCGCCACCCCCGAGAGGGTCGAGTGCACCCCCGAGTAGTAGAACAGTCCCCAGATGATGACTGCCGGGACCAGATAGAAACCCATCCGCTTCTCACCGAGGCGCTTCATACCGTAGACCAAAGCCATGACCGCCAGAGCCGCAAGCAGGCAGCCCAACCGCACCTCGCCCCCGTAAAAGAGGGCGATGACCAGAATGGCACCGAGGTCATCGGCGATGGCCAGTGCCGTAAGAAAGATCTTGAGCGAAACCGGCACGCGATCGCCGACCATCGAGAGGATACCCACGGCAAAGGCGATGTCGGTCGCCGTCGGGATTCCCCAGCCGTTGGCCGCGGCCGTACCGTGGTTGAAGAGCGTGAAGACAAGTGCCGGCGCAAGCATGCCGCCGAGGGCGGCCACCACCGGGAGGATGGCCTGCTGGCGGGTCGAGAGCCGGCCACAGACGATTTCGCGTTTGATTTCCAGCCCTACCGAGAAGAAAAAGACAACCATCAGGCCGTCGTTGATAAACTTCTCGACGGTCATCCCGCGGGGGAAGATCCAGTCGATCACCCCTTCGGGCGAATGGACCATCGCCGAGAGTTCGGTCTCGAGCAGATGGTGGTAGTAGAGCGCCGTGGCGGGGAGATTGGCCAGCAGCATGGCGACGGCGACACACGTCAGCAGCACCACGCCCCCGGCCCAGGGAGCCTGCATGAACCGGCGCACGCCGAAGACCACGCTCCTCAACCGCCGGATCCAGCCGAATCGGGTAAAGATTCCCATCCTACCGCTGCGGGTTTTCGGCGTGCGACCGCAGGGTCAGCCCGCACAGTTTCCACAAGATGCGCGCTCCGGTGATGGCGTCGATCCGGTCGTCGGACGAAGGCGTCACCTCGACCATGTCGAAGCCGATGATGCGGCGTCCCGAGCGCACGACCTCGGCCAGCAACCAGACCGCCTGGTTGAAGGTCAGGCCACCCGATACGGGCGTCCCGGTGTGGGGGCAGTTCTCGAACGAGAGTCCGTCGATGTCGAAGCTGACATAGACCTCGTCGGGCAGCGCGGCCACGATCTTACGGCACTGTTCGCTCCAGGTCACTCCGTCGAAGGCCGCACCGGCCAGCGACAGGTCGTCGAAAGTCGAGATCCGGGTATCGGAAGCGGCGCGGGCAGCCTCCCCGGCGCTGAAGTCGCGTACGCCGACCTGCACCAAGCGCGACACCTGGGGCACGTCGCGCAGCACGTTGAACATGATCGAGGCATGCGAATATTCGAACCCTTCGTAGGCCTCCCTGAGGTCGCAGTGGGCGTCGATGTGCAGGATACCGAACGACGCATGCCGCCGGCCGAGGGCGCGGATCAGCCCGTAGGGGGTCGAATGGTCGCCGCCGACCAGCCCCACCGTCTTGCCCGCATCGAGCCAGCGCGAAGCCTGCTCCTCGATGTTGGCGTTCATCGCCGCACATCCCTCGTTCACGCGCCGCAGCTTGCGCACGACGTATTCGTCGTCGGGCGAACCGCCGCCCTCGAGGTGGTCGATCACCCGCGAGGCATCGACCCGCAGCCGCTGCGACGACTCCTGCAGGGCATAGTCCACGTCGGCCGTGGCGATGCCGCGGCGCCAGGCCCCGGGGGCCAGCGGATCGTGGAAGTCGAGTTGCGTCGAAGCCTCGATGATCGCATCGGGGGCATAGGCCGTACCGGCACCGTAGGAGACCGTCACGTCCCAGGGGGCCGAAACAAGCACCAGTTCCGCCGTCTCGGGATCGAACGGAAGACCGAAATAGGTCCCGTTGTCCACGCCGACGCCGTCCGGATCGAAGGTTTTCTGTTCCATATCAGCCGTTTTAAATAACAAAGGTACAAAAATTTTAAAATTTCCCTATATTTGTCCACCCCAAAGCAAAGAATCGCATGCCATGAAGATCATCGCCGACTGCGCCATACCCTTTCTGGAGGATGTGCTGACGCCCTTCGCCGAAGTGGTCCGGATCGCCGGCAAGGCCATCACGGCCGCCGACGTCCGCGATGCCGACGCACTCATCGTCCGTACCCGAACGCGCTGCGACGCCCGGCTGCTGGCCGGCTCCCGCGTGCGGATGATCGCCACGGCCACCATCGGGTTCGACCACATCGACCTCGGGTGGTGCGCCGCACACGGCATCCGTGTCACGACTGCCGCCGGATGCAACGCCCGCGGCGTGCTGCAATGGATCGGCGCCGCGCTGGTTCACCTGGCCCGCGTGCAGGGCTGGCAGCCGGACGGCAGGACACTCGGCATCGTCGGAGTGGGCCACGTCGGCTCGCTCGTCAAAGAGTATGCCGAGGCGTGGGGCTTCCGCGTGCTCTGCTGCGACCCCCCGCGCGAAGAGCGCGAGCACCTCGGGTTCCTGCCGCTGGAAGAGGTCGCCGCGCAGGCCGACCTGCTGACCTTCCACACCCCCCTCGACGAAACGACCCGCCACCTGGCCGACGAACGCCTGCTCGGCATGCTGCGACCGAACGCGGTCGTCATCAACACCTCGCGGGGCGAGGTCGTGGACGGAGAGGCCCTCGTGCGGAGCGGCCACCCCTGCGCCCTCGACGTCTGGGAACACGAACCGGCCATCGACCGCACGCTGCTCGACCGGGCCCTGATCGCCACCCCCCACATCGCCGGCTACTCCGAACAGGGCAAGGCCAACGCCACGGCCATGTCGGTCGATGCGCTGGCCCGCCATTTCGGCCTGCCCCTCACCGGGTGGTATCCCCCCGAAGCAGCCCCCTCCACCCCACGCCCGATCTCATGGCAAGAACTCTGCCGCACCATCGGCGGAGCCTTCGACATCGAGGCCGAAAGCCGCCGGCTGAAGGAGAACCCTACGGATTTCGAAGCCCTGCGCGACCATTACGCCTACCGCCGCGAATATTTTTAGCGGAATCCGTTCTTTTTTCGTATTTTTGCCCGTCCGTAAACATGCAAACATGTACCAGCGCATCATAAAACCGGTCCTCTTCTCGCTCACCATCGAGCGGGCGCACCGGGCCGTCCTGCTCCTGTTGCGGTGCATCGGGTTGATCCCCGGAGGCCGCTGGCTGCTGCGCAAATGCTATGCCGAGGCGCACCCGTCGCTCGAGCGCGAGGTCTTCGGCATCCGCTTCCCGAACCCTGTCGGACTGGCCGCCGGCTTCGACCGCAACGGCGAGGCGATCCGGGAGCTCTCGGCCCTCGGGTTCGGATTCGTCGAGATCGGCACCGTCACACCCCGCCCGCAGGGCGGCAACCCGCGGCCGCGCGTCTTCCGCCTGCCCAGGGACCGGGCAATCATCAACCGCATCGGTCTCTCGAACCACGGACTCGAAGCCATGATCCGGCACCTGCAGCGCAACCGCGGCAAGGGAATCGTGGGCTGCAACATCGGCAAAAACACAGACACGCCGCCCGAAAATGCCGCGGCCGACTACCTGAAGGCGTTCCGCAGCCTCTACCAGTACGCCGATTATTTCACGGTCAATATCAGTTGCGACAACTCCTGCCGCGAAGAGTTTTCGCACACCCCGGAACACATCCTGCAGATTCTCGGACCGCTCTTCGACTTCCGCCGCGGCCAGAGCGAGTACCGGCCGATCATGCTCAAGATCTCGCCCGACCTGAGCGACGAGGAGATCGACCGCATCACCGACGTGATGACCTCTTCGCCGCTCGACGGCATCGTGGCCACGAACGGCACCCACCTCCGCCAGGGGCTGCAGACGAGTCCCGAGGCGATCGAGACGATCGGCAGCGGCCGGCTCAGCGGCGCACCGCTCACCCGGCGCACCATCGAGATCGTACGTCGGATCCATACCCGCTCGGGCGGCACCTACCCCATCATCGGCGTGGGCGGCCTGATGACCCCGGACGACGTCCGGGCCATGCTCGACGCCGGAGCCGACCTCGTGCAGCTCTACACGGGATACATCTACGAAGGGCCGAAACTCGTCCGCGAAATCTGCCGGGCGCTGATCGACGACGCCGGCGGTAAGGCCCACGCACAGGTCTCCGAGACGCCGGACGCCGCACCGGTCCCGCAAGCCGCAGAGCCCGCTCCCGCGGCATCGGACAAAGGCGGCGAGGCGGCCGAAACGCAGCCCGACACGACGGAATCCGGCAAGGACTCCGCCTCCAACGCATAATCCGTCATGAAAGCAACCATTCTTACGATCGGCGACGAGATCCTGATCGGACAGATCGTGGACACCAATTCGGTCTCGATCGCCAAACACCTCAACGCGGCGGGAATCGTCGTCCGCGAAAAGATCTCGATCGGAGACGACCGCACGCAGATCCTCGACACTGTCTCGCGCGCCCTGCACGGCTCCGAAGTCACCGTCATCACCGGCGGCCTCGGCCCCACGAAGGACGACATCACCAAGAAGACCCTCGCCGAACTCTTCGGCTGCGGCATGCACTACGACGAGACCGTGGCGGCCCACGTAGAGCGGATGCTCACCGCGCGCGGCATCGACTTCAACGAACTCAACCGTTCGCAGGCGCTCGTCCCCGATGCCTGCACGGTGCTCTTCAACGCCCACGGCACGGCCCCGGGCATGTGGTTCGAACGCGACGGACACGTCGTCGTCTCGCTCCCGGGCGTCCCCTACGAGATGGAACACCTGATGCAGGACGAGGTGATGCCCCGCCTGAAGGCCCGCTTCTCGCTGCGGCAGATCGTCCACCGCACGATGATCACCGCCGGGCTGCCCGAATCGATGCTCGCCAAACGGATCGAGGCATGGGAGAATGCCCTGCCGCCCTACCTCAAGCTGGCCTACCTGCCCAACCCGGGCGCCGTGCGGCTGCGCCTGTCGGCCTACGAGGTCGAGGGCGAGAGTGTCGCCCGCGAGATCGAACGGCAGTTCGAGGCGCTGCGCCGCATCATCCCCCACAACGTGCTGGGATACGAGACGGCCACGATGCAGGAGCTCGTCCACCGAATCCTCACCGAGCGCCGCCAGACGCTCGCCACGGCCGAGAGCTGTACAGGCGGGGTAATTGCCTCCCGTTTCACGGCCATGCCGGGAGCCTCGGCCTACTTCCTCTGCGGCGTGGTATCGTACAGCAACGAGGCGAAGATCCGCGTGCTGGGGGTCGATGCCGACACGATCGCCCGTTACGGCGCCGTCAGCGAGCAGGTGGCGCGCCAGATGGCCGAAGGGGTCCGCCGCGTGGCCGGTGCGGACTACGCCATCGCCACGACGGGAATCGCCGGACCGACAGGAGGCTCGGCCGAGAAACCCGTCGGTACGGTTTGGATCGCCGTGGCCACCCCCGCCGGAACCGTCGCCCAGTGCCGCCAGTGCGGCACCGACCGCGGCCAGATCATCGACCGCGCCTCGGCATTCGCCATCGGGCTGCTGCGCGACTCCCTCAACGGAGAGTGACCCGGCAGCCGCCGGGAGCGGGTCGCCCGGAGCCGTTCGGACCGGCACCGACGGGCCGCGGTATCCGGGAATCGAAAAAAAAGGCGGGCGCTTTTGCTATTTGCCGAAAAGGTTGTATATTTGCACTCCCTTAAAAAGGGTTTTAACCTAACATTCAAACAAAAAATGAAAGTTTGCGAAATCACAGGCAAGGTAGCGATCGTGGGAAACAATGTTTCGCACTCGCACCACAAGACCAAGCGCAAATTCAGTCCGAATCTGAAAACCAAGCGCTTCTGGTCTGAGGAGGAAGGCCGCTGGATCACCCTGAAGGTATCGGCCGCCGGTATGAAAACGATTAACAAGAAGGGTCTCGCCGTCGCCCTGCGCGAAGCTGCAGCCCCCAAGAGCTTGTACTAAAAACCAGTAACAAATGGCAAAGAAAGGCAACAGAGTCCAGGTTATTCTGGAGTGCACCGAACAGAAAGCGAGCGGCGTTCCGGGAATGTCCCGTTACATCACGACCAAGAACAAGAAAAACACGCCCGACCGTCTGGAGCGCAAGAAGTACAATCCGTTCCTGAAGCGGGTAACCGTTCACCGAGAAATCAAATAGTTAGAGCTGTATGGCAAAGAAAGTAGTCGCAACACTGAAAACCGGCACGGGTAAGCAGTTCACCAAGTGCATCAAGATGGTCAAGTCGGAGAAGACGGGCGCCTATATGTTCAAGGAGAGCGTCGTTCCCAACGACCAGATCAAGGAGTTCTTCGACGAGAAGAAATAAGTATTTGAGAGTCCCGCACTCTTAAATACAAAGGGCACCCTTCGGGATGCCCTTTGTATTTTTCCGGCATACGGGCCCGGCAACAGAGAGGAAGATTTGCTTATCCGGATTAAAACAGATACCTTTGAAAAAAATAACGCTCGCGACACTCCATGCAAGTCAGAACCATCGCCTACTACCATTGGATATTCCCGGCCGGGGGAGCCGAGACCGTGACCTGCAATCTCGGTAGATTCTTCGAGACACAAGGTCTCCGGCAAATCATATATACCCGCAAACTGGTACGCGAACTGCTGACCGACGAATTGCAACGACGGTTCGACATCCGCGAATTGCCCGAATCGCAATCGGGAGCCACGCCGAAGAACACACGATACATCTGCGCCTCGCTGCAACAGGAGCAGGTCGACATACTGATCGCACAAGGTGCCACCGACTTCCCATTCCAAGAGATTCACAACACTTGCAGTACGAAGATCGTCTACTGCCTGCACAATAGCCCTTTCTGGGAGGTGTTCGACCTCAAGCACCAGCGTGCGGCAGATCGTCCCTACCTCAAGCCGTGGCAGAAGCTGGAGTTCACCCTCATCCGCAAACCGCGCTACCGGCTCACCAACCATCTCGAACGCCGCTTTACCAAATTCTACATCCGGCTGTTGCAAAACGTTGATCGGTTCGTCACGCTCTGCCCGGCCTACCGGGACGACTTCAAGCAGCGCATCCTCCGATCCGGCCTGCCGGGCAGCGAGTCGATCCCCGAGCATCGGTTTGCCGCCGTGTTCAACCCGATGCTGCCGGCCGAGGAGCCCGTCGATACGCCGAAGGAGAAGGTAGTCCTCTACGTCGGCCGGTTCCAACGCTGCCACAAACGGGTAGACCGCCTGCTGAAGGTGTGGAAGATCGTCGAACGCCGCATCCCCGAATGGAAACTGATCGTCGTAGGCGACGGCGACGAACGCGCCGACTTGGAACGGCAGGCCCGCCAGTCAGGACTCCAACGCATCGAATTCGCCGGATACCGCCACGACGTGGCGACCTTCTACCGCCGGGCTACGTTCGTCTGTCTGACTTCGAATTTCGAGGGCATGCCGATGTGTTTCACCGAGGGGCAGCAATACGGGTGTATCCCCGTCTCGTTTGATTCCTTTGCCGGTATCCACGAAATCACCCGCAACGGAGCATGCGGCATCGCCGTCCCGGCGTTCCATATCCGGAAATATGCCGCAGCCCTCGAGGCCGCCATGCGCAACGAAGAGCTGCAACAACGTATGCGCACCGTATGTCACGAAGCGACACAACGCTATGATCTGGACAACATAGGGGCCGAATGGCTCCGCCTCTTCAAGGAACTCTGACCCGCAATGAAAAAGAAAATAGCATTCGTCATCATCCGCTACGGTGCGGATGTCAATGGTGGGGCCGAACTCCACTGCCGCATGCTGGCAGAGCGTCTGGTTTCTTACTACGATGTGGAGGTGCTCACCTCGACGATCCGCATCTTCGGAAACCCGGAGCGGGACTACCCTGCCGGCATCGAAACGGAGAACGGAGTCTCCGTCCGCCGCTTTCCCGCACAACCCGTAGACGGGGCCAACTACGGACTCTTCCGAAACCGGTGCAAACGAGCCCGCCGCCTGCGGCAATACCTCCATGCCGTCGGCCTGCTCCGCCCGATCAGTTCGCTCCACCCGATCTGGACGTTCGGGACCGAGCAGGAACTCCGCTATTTCCTGTCGCAAGAGGGACATACACCCGAACTGCTGGAACACATCGCCGCCCATCACGAAGAGTACACCGCATTGATCTTCATGAACTTCTACTACGGGCAGGCCGTATTGGGTTCAGTCATCGCCCCGGAGAAGAGCATTCTCGTACCGATGGCCCATCCCGACAAGCCGCTGTATTACAGCATGAATGCCCCGATGTTTACCCGCGTGCGACACATTGCGTTCAATACGCCCGCCGAAGAGCGGCTCTGCCGTAGTGTCTTTGGCCGGGCCATGGCACCGTGCAGCATACTCGGCTCCGGCATCGAGGAGGCAGCCCCGGCCGACTGGGAGCAGGTCCGCACCAAATACGGGCTTCCCGACAGGTACGTCCTCTATCTGGGGCGCGTCACGAAACCCAAAATCGACCAACTGTTGCCCAACTACGAGCGTTACCTGCGCCGCTACGGGAATCAACAGGCGGCATTGGTACTGACAGGCGGCATCGATCCCGACATCCGACGACCCGAGAACCCGTCGATCCTCTTCACGGGCTATGTCAGCGACGAGGAGAAGAGCGCGATTGTCCGCCACGCCACGGTGATGGTGAACCCCTCGCCGATGGAGAGCCTCTCGCTGCTGATGCTCGAAGCGATGCAGAACCGCATCCCGCTCCTCATCAACGGACGATGTGAGGTGATGAAAGACCATTGCAAACTGAGCGGCGCGGCTTGGTGGTACAACAATGCCGGAGATTTCTGCCGCAAGCTCCACCGGCTGCTCTCCGATCCGGAGTTGTGCCGCTCAATGGGCGAAAAAGGGCCGGACTATGTCCGCAAAAACTACGACTGGGAGGTGATCATCCCCAAACTCCGCGCGCTGATCGAGAGTATCTGACCCTGCGTCACCGGGGGCTTTCGAATGGTCAAAACGTATGAGGGGCGGCACCTTTGCAGGTTGCCGCCCCTCATACGTTTCGCAAAGGCCGCATCAGAACTTGTGCACGGCCCGAACGAGAAACTTGTTGTACTTCGGGATCTCGACCACGTAGGGCGGTTCGAGACTCGTATGCGACGTATAGGCGTTCTTCTCGTCCATCTCCGTCGAAGAGAAATAGTAGACCATCCGGTCCATCCGTTTACCGCCCGCATCCTTAAGTGCATCGTTGAACTTGTTGCGGGCCTGGCGATTGTTCTTCATGCGCGAACCGCCGTTGTAGTTGTGGCCGATCGTCAGCAATTCGTCGATCGAGGGAAGATACCATCCCTCCCCCTGCTCGCGGCACCACTTGAAGGCCGGGAAATCGTCCCACGAAAGGCCGTTGGCGGCGATATAGGCCTCGACCGTACGCATGTTCTCCTCGCCGTCGGTTCTGTTCCCGGCACCCACAGTCCGCAGGTCGGGCTTGCGGAACTCGCTCCACGTGAGGTAGATCTGCTCGAGCGAGATCACCAGGCCGTGGGTTCCCTCGTCTGAAACGATGCAAACCACGCCCTTCACGCCGTCGCGGTCGTATAGATCGCCGACCTCATAGCGCCGAAGCACATACTCCGGGGCAGGACGCGGCGCCTCGGCCTGCGGAGCGGCCTCCGTCTCGCCTGCAGCCTGCTCCTGCGCCTCGCCGGCGGACCGGGCCGGGGTCAGTGGCTCGGCCGGAACCTCCTTTGCATAATATTCCACCTCACCGTTGGCATAGCGGATATACCGGATCTCGGCCACGGGCAACACATAGGTCGGGCCGTCGGGATTCGAGAAACGCTTGTAACGCACCGCATCGGGCGAGATTTCGAGCACCCGGGCCTCGACCTGCGAGGCATCGGTCTTGACGATCAGATCCTGTGCCGCGGCCGTCATCGCACCACACCACACGGCAAAGAGCACAAACAGGAGTTTTTTCATGTTTTCACAGCATTATGTTCCATCCGACTTGCGGCCCGTGCTTTCCGGAAGGCCCCGGACAGCAATACCGGCCGCTTATCTTTGACAAAGATAACGTTTTTTTTGAAACTTTCTTGCTATCTTTGCCAAAGATAACCGCCCCGCACACGGGCCGCATCCGGAGTCCGTAGAGGAGAGCGATTCGCAGATGGGGTGAATACAGAAATTCAATTATGGGATTTTTCGACATTTTCAAAAAGAAACAGGATACGCCCTCCGTCGAGCAGGCCGCACGCAGCCAGGAGGAGCTGAACGCCGGACTGGAAAAGACCAAGACGGGACTCTTCTCGAAACTGGCCCGTGCCGTGGCAGGCCGTTCAACGGTCGATGCCGAGGTGCTCGACGACCTGGAGGAGGTGCTCATCTCGTCGGATGTCGGCGTGGAGACTACCGTGAAGATCATCCGCCGCATCGAGGAGCGCGTCGCCCGCGACAAGTACATGAACGCCTCGGAGCTGCAGTCGATTCTGCGCGAGGAGGTATCGTCCCTGATGGAGGAGGCCCACGGTTCGTCCGAACACTTCGGGCTCGACGCCCGCGAGGGCGAGCCCTACGTGGTCATGGTCGTAGGCGTGAACGGCGCCGGCAAGACCACGACGATCGGCAAGCTCGCCGCCCAGCTCACCAAGGCCGGGCGCAAGGTGTGGATCGGCGCCGCCGACACCTTCCGGGCCGCGGCCATCGACCAGCTCCAGGTGTGGGCCGACCGCGCCGGGGCGACGATGATCCGCCAGCAGATGGGCTCCGACCCCGCATCGGTGGCTTTCGACACACTCACCTCGGCCAAGGCCAACGGCGCCGACGTGGTGCTCATCGACACCGCGGGGCGGCTGCACAACAAGATCAACCTGATGAACGAGCTGACAAAGATCCGCAACGTCATGTCGAAGGTGATCCCCGGAGCCCCGCACGAGGTGATGCTCGTGCTCGACGGATCGACCGGGCAGAACGCCTTTGAGCAGGCCCGCCAGTTCACGCAGGCCACGCAGGTCACCTCGCTCACGATCACCAAGCTCGACGGCACGGCCAAGGGAGGCGTGGTGATCGGCATCAGCGACCAGTTCCACATCCCGGTCCGCTACATCGGCATCGGCGAAGGCATCGACCAGCTGCGCATCTTCGACCGCCGGGAGTTTGTCAAAGCACTGTTCGGCGATGAAAAAAATTAACGTCATCACGCTCGGCTGCTCGAAGAATACGGTCGATTCGGAGCACCTGATGGCCCGCCTTGCGGCGGCCGGTTACGAAGTCGTGTTCGACAGCGACCGCACCGACGCCAAGACGGTGGTGATCAACACCTGCGGATTCATCGGTGATGCCAAGCAGGAGTCCATCGACATGATCCTGCGTGCGGCGGCAGCCAAGCAGGCCGGGAAGATCGAGCGGCTGTTCGTCATCGGCTGTCTCTCGGAGCGCTATGCCGACGACCTGCGCACGGAGATTCCCGAGGTGGACGCCTACTTCGGAGCCCGGACCTGGGACGGCGTCGTACGCGCGCTCGAGGCCTCCGGGGAGCCGGAGCTGGCCACCGAACGGCTGCTTACCACCCCGAAGCACTACGCCTACCTGAAGATCTCGGAGGGCTGCAACTGGATGTGCGGCTACTGTGCCATCCCGCTCATCCGCGGCCCGCATGTATCCGTGCCGATGGAGACGCTCGAGGAGGAGGCGCGCAAGCTCGCCGCCCGCGGGGTCCGTGAGCTGATCGTCATCGCGCAGGACACGACCTATTACGGTATCGACCTCTACGGACGCCGCATGCTGGCCGAACTGCTGCGCCGGCTCTGCCGCATCGACGGCATCGAGTGGATCCGGCTGCACTACGCCTATCCGGCGGCCTTCCCCGACGACGTGATCGAGGTGATGGCCTCCGAGCCGAAGATCTGCAAATACCTCGACATCCCCTTCCAGCACATCTCCGACGCCCAGCTGGCGTCGATGCACCGCCGCCATACGAAGGCCGAGGCGATGGAGCTGATCCGCCGCCTGCGCGGGGCGATCCCCGACCTGGCGCTGCGCACGACGCTGTTGGTGGGTTACCCGGGAGAGACGGAGGAGGATTTCGCCGAACTCATGGAGTTCGTCCGCGAAGTGCGGTTCGAACGCCTCGGGGTCTTCGCCTACTCCGAGGAGGAGGGGACCTACTCGGCCCGCGAACTGCACGACGATGTTCCCGATGCCGTGAAGCAGGAGCGCGTCGAGCGGATCATGGCCCTGCAGAACGGCATCTCGCTCGAAAACAACAGCCGCCGCGTGGGCCGCACCGAACGGGTGCTCATCGACTCGCGCCAGGGCGACTTCTATGTCGGACGGACGCAGTACGACTCCCCGGAGGTCGATCAGGAGATCCTGATCCCGGCCGACGGGCGGCGCCTCATGCGGGGCCGTTTCTACAACGTGCGTATCGAGAGCGCCGCGGACTACGACCTCTACGGGTCTGTAATCGGCCGCTAAGGCCCTCCGGAAGCCTTGCAGGGCAGGCGTCGTCCGTACATAGTTTTCATATTTTTTGCTTTTTAGCGATCCTTTTCGTACCTTTGAAAGGCAAAAGGAACTTTACCCGTAGACCGATGGCCGACAAAAGCGTGATCTCCAACCTCGAAGCCCGGGTCCGGCAGTTGATCGAAGCCCATCGCAGGATGGCCGAGCACTGTGCGGAGCTGGAGGCGCAACAGGAGACGCTGCGGGCCGAGAAGCGCTCGCTTGAAAGGCGGGTGCGCGAGCTGGACGCCGAAGTGGCGCGCATGCAGCTCACCGAGGGTCTGGCGGGGGGATCCTCCAACCGGGAGAAAGCGCGGGCCCGTGTCAATCGCCTTATGCGGGAGGTGGACAAATGCATCGCGCTGGTCGGACAGGCGGCGGAGACAGCCGCAGACCGAAAGACCGAATAGGCCGGAACCAGACCGGGAATCGGGAGCCGGCGCTCCCCGATGATGCGACGAGACAGAGAGACCGAGTAAACGAAACGAAAACAATGGCGAAACAGGCGATAACCCTCAAGATAGCAGGCAAAAGCTACCCGTTCACGATCGAGAGCGGCAAAGAGGAGATGTATCGTTTGGCGGAGCGAGAGGTGAACAACTACCTCGCACTGATAAAACAGCAGAATATCCGCAACTGGACCGACATGGACTACCTGTCGATGACGGCTCTGAAGTTTGCAATTGCCGAGATCGGAATGCGACAGAGCCGCGAGTTGGGCGGCGAAGACCTTCAGCGTCTCGAGGCGCTGGATTCCGAAATCGAAGCCTGTCTCAACGATCCCAAGCTCTGACCGGCCAAACACAAGCCTCCCGGGAGGGTGCTGAACGGGAGGAAGAGAGACGGGAAGAGACGAAAGGAAAAAGGAGAGACAAAGAGAGAGACAGAAAAACAATAAGGTGCGGTTTTCCGGCATCCCCGGACAGGGGGGGGGAGAAAAACGGAACCGGAAAACGGCCGACGTTCTTGGACATACAAGGATCAATCTACCCGCATAGATTCCTTAAAGCTTTGCGAAACTGAACACTTTTTAAATTGGAGCAACTTACGACGTTTCAAAATCAGGCCTTGACCCCGCAAGAGGTGCGTACCGAGGTGCGCCGTTGGAAGATTGCGATTGCCGGAGCCTCCACACATGACAATCTTGCAGATTCGTCAAACAAGAATAAGGAATCCTATGCGGTTTTTTTTTGAACGATCAAAGAACCCTAAATATTAACACAAAGAAAAGAAAAGCAACGCAAGATGACTACCATCATTTTAACAGCCTGCATCTCTGCCGTGGCCGCCGTTGCGATCTACGCCCTCGTCACGAACCTCGTGGTCAAGACGTCGATCCGCAAGCGCCGCGAGGTCGCCCTCAAGGAGGCCGAGGCCGAAGGCGAGATGATCAAGAAGGAACGCATCCTGCAGGCCAAGGAGAAGTTCATACAGCTCAAGAGCGAGTACGACCGTCAGGTCAATGAACGCAACCAGAAGCTCGCACAGAGCGAGCAGCGCGCCAAGCAGATCGAGCAGAACCTCCAGAACCAGCAGCGCGAACTGGAAAACAAACACCGCGAAAACGACCGCCTGAAGGAGCAGATGCAGAACCAGCTCCAGATCCTCGAGCACAAGAAGGAGGAGGTCGATCAGATGATGCGCGAGCAGAACGCCCGCCTCGAGCAGATCTCGGGCATGAGTTCCGAGGATGCCAAGAACATCCTGATCGAGAACATGAAGGCCGAAGCCAAGAGCGAAGCCGCCTCGTTCATCAACGAGACCATCGAGGAGGCCAAGATGACCGCCTCGAAGGAGGCCAAGCGCATCATCGTGGCCTCGATTCAGCGCGTAGCGACGGAAACGGCCATCGAGAACGCCGTCACGGTGTTCAACATCGAGAGCGACGAGGTCAAGGGCCGCATCATCGGCCGCGAGGGCCGCAACATCCGAGCCCTGGAGGCCGCAACGGGTATTGAGATCATTGTCGATGACACCCCCGAGGCGATCATCCTCTCGGGCTTCGATCCCGTGCGCCGCGAGATCGCACGCCTGGCCCTGCACCAGCTCGTCACCGACGGCCGCATCCACCCCGCCCGCATCGAGGAGGTCGTAGCCAAAGTCCAGAAACAGATCGAGGAGGAGATCGTCGAGGTCGGCAAACGCACGGCCATCGACCTCGGTATCCACGGGCTCCATCCCGAGATGATCCGTCTGATCGGCAAGATGAAGTACCGCTCGTCCTACGGACAGAACCTCCTGCAGCACGCCCGCGAAACGGCCAACCTCGCAGGCATCATGGCCGCCGAGCTGGGCCTCAACCCCAAGATCGCACGCCGCGCCGGCCTGTTGCACGACATAGGCAAAGTGCCCGACGACGAACCCGAACTGCCGCACGCAATCATCGGCATGAAACTCGCCGAGAAGTACAAGGAGAAACCCGAGGTTTGCAATGCCATCGGTGCCCACCACGACGAGGTCGAAATGTCGTCGCTCATCGCCCCGATCATCCAGGTCTGCGACGCCATCTCGGGCGCACGCCCGGGCGCACGCCGCGAAGTGGTCGAGAGCTACATCAAGCGTCTGAAGGAGATGGAAGATATCGCCCTGTCGTACCCCGGCGTGGTGAAGACCTACGCCATCCAGGCAGGCCGCGAGCTCCGCGTGATCGTCGGGGCCGACAAACTCTCGGATCAGGAGTCGGAGGGGCTCTCGCACGATATCGCCAAGAAGATCCAGGACGAGATGACCTACCCGGGACAGGTGAAGATCACCGTGATCCGCGAAACGCGCGCCGTATCCTACGCCAAGTAACACACGGCGCATACACCGGCCGTCCAACGCCGGACGAGAAGATCCCTCCTTTCGAAAAGGAGGGATTTTTCGTACCTTTGCCGCATGAACCGGGAACTCGAACAATACATCGAACGGACGGTCATCCCCCGCTACGAGGGATTCGACCGCGCACACGGCACGGAGCATGTCCGCACGGTCATCGCGCGCAGCCTGGCCCTGGCCCGCCACTACGACGTCAGCACCGAGATGGTCTACGCCGTCGCGGCCTATCACGACACGGGACTGGCGTTCGGAAGGGAGCGCCACCACATCGACGCCGGTCGGATCCTCTTCGAGGACCGGGAGCTCCGCCGCTGGTTCTCGGAGGAGCAGCTCCGCGTGATGCGCGAAGCGGTCGAGGACCACCGTGCCTCGTCGGACCACGCTCCACGGAGCATCTACGGGCGGATCGTGGCCGAAGCCGACCGCTGCATCGAACCGCTGACGATTCTCCGCCGGACAATCCAGTACGGACTGGCACACTACCCGCAACTCGACCGTCAAGGGCACTACGACCGCTTCGCGGAGCACCTGCGGAAGAAGTATGCCGACGGCGGCTACCTGCGGCTCTGGCTTCGCGAATCGGACAACGCACGGCGGCTCGAGGAACTTCGCGCATGGATCCGCACCCCGAACTCGCTGCGCGAGGCATTCGACCGGATCTTCGACGAGGAGAGCGCCGGCTGACCTTGCGGCGCGACACCCCGATACGCCCCCTGAACAAAGAGACCCCCGAATGTCCGGCCGGACATTCGGGGGTTATTTCGCGATGATAGGGACCTCTGCGGCTCCTCCGGACAACAAACTACTCCACGCCGTGGGGGAAATACTTCATGTACTGCACACGCTGGTAGTGGTCGCCTTCGGCCGAGCCGTAATCCATGCGCCCGCGGAAAGCCTCGAGCGAATCGAACCCGTGGCGGGCGGCCCAGTCGTCGATGAAGCGGGAGATCTCGCCGATCACCTCATAACCCGACTTGTGGATGGCCGAGCAGACCTGCACGGCCGAAGCGCCGCACAACAGCGCCTTGACGGCAGCCTCACCGTCGTGTACGCCCGTCGATACGGCAATGTCGAGTTGCGGGAGCACATGGGCGCAGAGCGCCGTGCTGCGCAGCACGTTGCGCAGTTCCCCGGCCTCGCTGAACGGGTCCCCGCTGACAAACGACATCTTCTCGATGTCGATATCGGGCTCGAAGAAGCGGTTGAAGAGCGCCACGCCCCGGGCTCCGCGGGCCAGCAGGGCATCGCACACCGACAGCACGTTGGTCAGGCGCATCGGCAGTTTCACCGAAACGGGGACCTTCACCGCACCGGCCACCTTGCGCACGATCTCGGCATAGCCCTGTTCGAGCTGCACGGCATCGGCATGCCGGTCGGTAGGCAACAGGAAGATGTTCAGTTCCAGCGCCGAAGCCCCGGCCTGCTCCATCGACTGCGCATATTCGATCCAGGCCTCGCCGGCCCCCACGCAGTTGATGCTCGCCACGACAGGCACCCCCGTCGTTGCGGCGCGGCGCGTCAGTTCCAGGAACTCGCCCTTGTAGGCATCGCCGAGGTAACGCTCGAGGTATTCGCCGGCATCGCCGTATCCCTCCATGCGATCGAGCGATGCCGCCTCACGGTAGATCTGTTCCTCGAAAATGGATTTCAGCACCACGGCACCGGCACCGTTGCTCACGCAGCGCTCGATGTGCTCCATCTTCGCCGTATAGGGCGAGCTGCTGACGATCACGGGGCTCTTCAGTTCGAGCCCGAGGTATTTTGCTTTCATCGTATCGTTTTTTCTGAATTAAATGAACGGTATCTTCACCACTTCGGCCTTGACGGGCTTCTCGCGGATCACCACCGCAATCTCCGTACCCGGCTTGGCATAGGCCGCAGCCACATAACCCAGACCGAAGCCCACCTTCATGCAGGGCGACATCGTTCCCGAAGTGACGTGGCCGATCGGCTCGCCCGACGGAGCGGCCAGGGTATATCCGTGGCGCGGGATGCCTCGCTCGACCATCTTGAAGCCCACCAGTTTGCGCGCAACGCCCTCGGCCTTCTGCCGCTCCATGAGCGGACGGTCGATGAACTCCTTGCCCTCGGCGAACTTGGTGATCCAGCCCAGGCCGGCCTCGATGGGCGAGGTCGTATCGTCGATGTCGTTGCCGTAGAGGCAGAAACCCTTCTCCAGACGCAGCGTGTCGCGCGCCCCGAGGCCGATGTTCTTCAGCCCGTACTCGGCTCCGGCCTCCCACAGGGCCTTCCACAGCTTGTCGCCGTCCTCGTTGGCCACATAGATCTCGCAGCCGCCCGAGCCCGTATAGCCCGTGATCGAGAGGATCGCGTCGCAACCGGCGACAGGCATCTTGCGGAAGGTGTAGTACTCCATCTGCTCGACCGGCACCGAGCACATCTTCTGCACGATCTTCATCGCCAGCGGACCCTGTACGGCGAGCTGGCAAATCTCGTCCGAAGCGTTGTAGAGCTCCTTGCCGCTGCCGGCCTCCATGCCGAAGGCCTTGCCCTGCTCGCAGATGTGGGCCCAGTCCTTGTCGATGTTGGCGGCATTGACGCAGAGCATGTAGGTCTCCTTGTCGATGCGGTAGACGAGGATGTCATCGACGATGCCACCCCGGCCGTTCGGCATGCAGGAATACTGCACCTTGCCGTCGTAGAGCTTTGCGACGTCGTTGGTGGTGATGCGCTGCAGAAGCGCCTCGGCCTTCGGGCCCTTGACCCAGATCTCGCCCATGTGGCTCACGTCGAAGACGCCCGCCCCGTTGCGGACGGTCATGTGCTCGTCGTTGATGCCCGTGAACTCGATCGGCATATTGTACCCCGCGAACTCGGCCATCTTGGCCCCCGCGGCGATGTGATACTTGGTGAATGCGGTAGTTTTCATGGTATGGTTTGTGTTTTCGGGTTTCCGGTTATTCGCGGCGCTTCACACCCAGGCGCGGGCAGCGCTTGAACTCCTTCTCGCGGTCAAACAGATAGCGGTAGGTGGTGTGCATCTTGTGCTTGGTGGCGCAGACGTAGGTCTCGATCATGCGGTTCATCACCGGGTTGAAATCGCCGATCCACGCCAGTTCCATCGACTTGTACTGATTCTTGGTCATCTCGAGGAACTCGTAGTACTTGACCATGATGGCCGACTCGACGCCCCGCCCGTGGAACTCGGGCGCAATGCCGAAAATGATGCCGAAGATGCGGTCGCACGACTTGCGCACCTTCAGGTCCCAGAGCAGGCGCAGTTTCTGCCAGAGGCCGAACTTGCCGTTGAACTTCCCGATCAGACGGTTCAGGTCCGGGACGGTGATGAAGAAGCCGATGGGCTCCTCGTTGAAGTAGGCGAAGAAGATGATCCGGGGGTCGATGATCGGCTTCATCTCGCGGACCATCTCGATGGCCTCTTCGCGGGTCATGGGCTTCACGCCCGAAAAGAGTGCCCACGCCTTGTTGTAGATCACGCGGAAATCCTCGGCGGCCTCCTCCAGACGGTTCATGTCGATGTTCTCGACATGATAGCTCGCATCGAGGCGTCCGGCCCGGGCGAAGATCGACTTGTTGGCCTCCGAGGCATTGACGCGCCAGATATAGCTGTTCTGGTTGAAATAGTTCCTGAAGCCGTAGTTCTCGAACAGCTCCTTGTAGTAAGGCGGATTGTAGGGGTTCTTGTAGAGGGGCTGGAACTCGTAGCCCTCGACCAGAAGGCCCCACCAGTCGCGGCGCTGGCCGAAGTTGATCGGGCCGTCCATCGCCTCCATGCCGCGGCTTGCGAGCCACATGCGGGCGGCATCGAACATCAGGTCGGCCACCTGCTGGTCCTCGATCGACTCGAAGAATCCGCAGCCTCCCGTGGGCTGCTCCTCGAGTGCCGCCTTTTCGCGGTTGTAGAAGGCGGCGATACGGCCCACCACCTCGCCGCGGGCGTCGCGGACCACCCAGCGGATCGCCTCGCCGTCGGCGAAGAGTTCGTTCCGGGCCGGGTCGAAGACCTCGCGCAGGTCGTCATCGAGCGGGCAGACCCAGTTGCGGTTGCCGCGGTAGATCCGTTTGGGGAGGTCGAGCCACTCGCGCTCGAGCGCCGGCGTCGTAACCTCCTGCAGCGTGTATTTCTCCTTGCTCATCGTTTTCGTTTTTTCCGATTTCAAAGGTAAGAATTTTTTCCTTATTTTTGTTCAAGGATCCAAAAACAGCATCACAATGGCCAAAAGTCTCGAACAATACATGCCCGACGAGAGCCGGACCCACTACCGGTTCATGAAATACCGCATCCACAAGATCCTGCTCGTCTGCTGCAGCTACGACGGCTACATCCTCGAGGAGGACGGCCACATCGAATCGCAGATCAATCAGGAGTATCTGGACCTCAACATGTCGAATCCGCCCTCGTTCACGCGCGTGAGTTCGACCCGCGAGGCGCTCGAGGCGCTGGCCGAGGACGACTCCTACGACTTCATCCTGACGATGTACAACGTCGGCGAACCCGACGTCTTCACCTTTGCCAAACTCGCCAAGGAGCGCCACCCGCAGATCCCGATCGCACTGCTGACCTCCTTCTCGAAGGACATCTACCGCCGGCTCGGGGAGCAGGACCGCTCGGGACTCGACTACATCTTCTGCTGGCACGGCAACACGGACCTGATCATCGCCATCATCAAGCTCGTCGAGGACAAGATGAACGCCGAGGAGGACATCTCGGTCGGCGGCGTGCAGGCGATCCTGCTCGTCGAGGACTCGATCCGCTTCTACTCGACCTACCTGCCCGAACTCTACAAGCTGATCCTGCTGCAGAACACCGAGTTCCTGAAGGACGCCTTCAACGAGCAGCAGCAGGTACTCCGCAAACGGGCCCGGCCCAAGATCCTGCTGGCCCGCTGCTACGAGGAGGCCGTCGAGCTCTACGACCGCTACAAGCAGAACCTGCTGGGAGTAATCTCCGACGTGGGGTTCGTCCTGCACCGCGAGGATCCGGCCGAGAGCGAGAAGCCCGACGCCGGCATCGACCTCTGCCGCCGCATCAAGAACGACAACCCGCTGATGCCCGTTCTGCTGCAGTCCTCGCAGACGGCCTTCAGCGAGCAGGCCGAGGCGCTCGGCGCCGGATTCATCGCCAAGAACTCCAAGACACTGCTCTCGCAGCTGCACGACTACATCGACCGCGAGTTCGCCTTCGGCGACTTCGTCTTCGAGGACCCCGCCACGGGCGAGGAGATCGGCCGGGCCAGGGACCTGGCGCAGATGCAGGAGATGATCGCCTCGATCCCCGACGAAGCCTTCGAGTACCACACCTCGCAGAACCACCTCTCGAAGTGGCTCTACTCGCGCGGCCTCTTTCCGCTGGCCGCCTCGATCCGCCAGTACAACAAGAGCCACTTCACGTCGGTCGAGGAGCACCGCCGCGTGCTGGTGAACCTCATCCGCGACTACCGCACGCTGCTCGGGCAGGGCGTCGTGGCACGCTTCGATGCCGAGACCTACTCCGACGCCATCGCCTTCGCCCGCATCGGCGAAGGTTCGCTCGGCGGCAAGGCCCGCGGCCTGGCATTCATGAACTCGATGCTCATCAAGTACCGCCAGTACGACAAGCACGAAGGCGTGCGCATCATGATCCCCCGGTCGGTGGTCATCGCCACGGAATATTTCGACGAGTTCATCCGGATGAACGGACTGCAATACGTCGTCTCGCAGGAGTTCTCCGACGAAGAGATCCTCTCGGAGTTCGTCTCCTCCTACGTGCCGCCCCGCCTGCAGCAGGAGCTCAAGGCCTACATCCGCACGGTGCGCACGCCGCTGGCCGTGCGCTCGTCGTCGAAACTCGAGGACTCGCACTACCAGCCCTTCGCCGGCATCTACTCGACCTACATGATCCCCTTCACGAAGAACGAGGACCAGATGCTGCGCCTGCTGCTGCGCGCCGTCAAGAGCGTCTACGCCTCGGTCTACTTCGCCGCATCGCGGGCCTACATCCAGACCTCGCAGAACCTCATCTCGGAGGAGAAGATGGCCGTCATCATCCAGGAGGTGTGCGGCACGGAGCAGGACGGGCTCTACTTCCCGACCTGCTCGGGCGTGGCCCGCTCGATCAACTACTACCCGATCGGCGACGAGCGGCCCGAAGACGGAGTCTGCAACGTGGCGATGGGTCTGGGCAAACTCGTGGTGGACGGCGGGCGCACACTGCGCTTCTCGCCCCGATACCCGCAGAAGGTGCTGCAGACCTCGACCCCCGAACTGGCGCTGCGCGACACGCAGAACGAGGTGCTGGCCCTGAGCCTCAGCCCCGAGGAGTTCCGCACGTCGATCGACGACGCGGTGAACCTTCACCGGCTCAACGTCCGCGAAATCGACGGGATGCGCAACGCTCGCTTCGTCTGCTCGGTCTGGGACCGCGAGAACGAGCGCATCTCGGACAGCCCCTTCGACCGCGGCCGCAAGGTCATTACCTTCAACAACATACTCAAGTACAACACCTTCCCGCTGGCCGAGATCGTTTCGGACATCCTCCGCATGGGCACCGAGGAGATGCGCTGCCCGGTGGAGGTCGAGTTTGCGGTGAACATGGATGTCCCGGCCGGACAGCAGCAGATCTTCAACCTGCTGCAGATCCGACCGATCATCGACAACCAGGACAACCGCCCGATCGACTGGAGCAGCGAAACGCCCGACCATGCACTCATCTACGGCGAGCAGGCCCTCGGCATCGGCCGCATGAACGACATCTCGGACATCGTCTACGTGAAAACGCCGATGTTCGACTCGCTCGCCACGGAGAAGATCGCTGACGAACTGCTCGCGCTAAACGCCCGGATGCGCGACGAACAACGCACCTATATATTGGTAGGCCCGGGCCGCTGGGGGTCGTCGGACCCGTTCCTGGGCGTCCCGGTCAAGTGGACCCACATCTCCGAGGCAAAGGTGATCGTCGAGTGCGGCATCGAGCGGTTCGACGTCGAGCCCTCGCAGGGCACGCACTTCTTCCAAAACGTCACCTCGCTGGGCGTAGGATACCTGACGATCAACCCCTTCCGCGGCGACGGCATTTTCCGCGAGGATCTGCTCGACGCCCGCAAGGCCCTCTACGAAGGCACCTACCTGCGGCACGTGCGCTTCGACCGCCCGCTGTGGGTCTGCGTGGACGGCCGTTCGAACCGGGGAATGGTTCGCGAAACGGCCCCCGGGGAGGAGGAACATAAAAAATCAAAATAATTTTACCCTGCGGAGTAACAAACCATAAGAAATATTCTTATATTTGTAAACAGATCGAACAACCTTAAACAACTTCAACTATGAACGTAAACAAACTTATGGCGGAACTCGAGCGCAAGCACCCCGGCGAAAGCGAATACCTGCAGGCCGTGCGCGAGGTTCTGATGACCGTGGAAGAGACTTACAACCAGCACCCCGAATTCGAAGCCAACCGCATCGCGGAGCGTATCGTCGAGCCCGACCGCAGCTTCACGTTCAAGGTCGTATGGGTAGACGACAAGGGCGAGGTGCAGGTCAATACCGGCTACCGCTTCCAGTTCAACAACGCCATCGGCCCCTACAAGGGCGGTCTGCGTTTCCACCCCTCGGTGAACCCCTCGATCCTGAAGTTCCTCGGCTTCGAGCAGATCTTCAAGAACGCACTGACGACGCTGCCGATGGGCGGCGCCAAGGGTGGTTCGGACTTCAACCCCAAGGGTAAATCGGACCGCGAAGTAATGCGCTTCTGCCAGGCCTTCATGACCGAGCTGTGGCGCCACATCGGTCCCGAGACCGACGTTCCGGCCGGTGACATCGGCGTGGGCGGCCGCGAGATCGGCTACCTCTACGGCATGTACCGCAAGCTGGCACGCGAGAATACGGGCGTACTGACGGGCAAGGGCATGACCTACGGCGGTTCGCTCATCCGTCCCGAGGCCACGGGCTTCGGCGCCGTCTACTTCCTGCGCCAGATGCTCGAGAAGGCCGGCATGGACATCAAGGGCCAGACGATCGCCATCTCGGGCTTCGGCAACGTCGCCTGGGGCGCCGCAACGAAGGCCACGGAGCTGGGTGCCAAGGTCGTGACGATCTCCGGTCCCGACGGCTACATCTACGACGCCGAGGGCCTCAACAAGGAGAAGATCGCCTACATGCTCGAGCTGCGCGCTTCGAACAACGACGTGGTGGCTCCCTATGCCGACAAGTTCCCCGGAGCACAGTTCATCCCGGGCCGCAAGCCGTGGGAGGTGAAGGTCGATATCGCCATGCCGTGCGCCACGCAGAACGAGCTTGACGGCGAGGATGCCAAGAAGCTGCTGGCCAACGGCGTGAAGATCGTGGCCGAGGTTTCGAACATGGGTTGCCGCCCGGAGGCCATCGACGCCTTCATCGCGGCGAAGATCCCCTACGGACCGGGCAAGGCGGTGAACGCCGGCGGCGTCGCCACATCGGGCCTCGAAATGACGCAGAACGCACAGAAGCTCAACTGGACGGCCGAGGAGGTCGATGCCAAGTTGCACCAGATCATGTCGTCGATCCACCACGCCTGCCTCGAGTACGGCACGGAGAAGGACGGCTACATCAACTACATGAAGGGCGCCAACATCGCCGGCTTCATGAAGGTGGCCAAGTCGATGGTCGAGCAGGGCATCCTGTAGTCCGCCGTACGGATCCATACGAAAAGATCGCCGCAACCTTCGGGTTGCGGCGATCTTCTTTTACCGGAGTCGGAACCGATCAGCAAACGACACAGGTATTTATTCACCTCCGCCGCAGCGCACGCACGGCCTCGCCGCCGAAGGCAATGAGCGACGTAAGACCGATCACAGCCGCCCATTCGCCCCATGTGAGCGGTACGGTACGGAACACGGGACCGCCGAACTCGACGATGAGCACCTGGCCGACACCTATGGCGGCAAGGATGAGGAAAAACTCCCGACAGCCCTTCAGGCAGGTGAAGACCGAATGGCGGGTTTCGAACCCTTTGGCGTTGAACATGTTCCAGAACTGAAGGAAGACGAACGTCGAGAAGAAAAGCGTCAGCTGGCGCACGGTGAGTCC